>Ga0214919_10000048_pt1 | contig 175019 bp, 180 predicted proteins | sample LL1503_MetaG_FD_177994 | JGI IMG/M metagenome (GOLD analysis project Ga0214919, IMG submission 177994) | Freshwater microbial communities from Lake Lanier, Atlanta, Georgia, United States - LL-1503 | ecosystem: Environmental > Aquatic > Freshwater > Lake | place: USA: Georgia | collected...
AATTCGGTGGTGCCCAGAAGAGGACTCGAACCTCCACAACCTTTCGATCGCCAGCACCTGAAGCTGGTGCGTCTACCAATTTCGCCATCTGGGCAATGGGCTCTATTATAGGGGGTATCTGGTTATTTTTTACTCTAATCTTGATTTGAAAGAAATGCATGTTGAAAGTAAGCAAGCGTAAGACTGAAGCTTCAGTGCAACGCGAGGCCGATCGGATTGGCACAGTACAAGGTCATCGTGATGGTTTTGGCTTTGTGATACCGGATGATGGTGGCGAAGATATTTTTTTATCGGAACGCGAAATGTCACGGGTGATGCATGGCGATCGCGTAAATGTAAAAGTGCTTGGAGTCGATCGTCGGGGTCGACCTGAGGGGCAAATTGTCGAAGTGCTGGTGCATGCTAACCGCCTCGTCATTGGGCGTTTGCTGAATGAAAACGGAGTATTGATTGTGGCCCCTGAAGATATGCGGATTGGCCACGATATTTTGATTCCCCCAAAGGGCCAAGGAAATGCTAAGTTAGGCCAAGTGGTCAGCGTAGAAATTATTGACTACCCCGATAGTTATCGGCAGGCAGTAGGGCGGGTGGTAGAGGTGTTGGGTGAAATTGATGACCCTGGGATGGAAATTGAAATTGCGGTACGTAAGTACGGGGTGCCTCATGAATTTTCAGCTGCTGTTATTAAAGAAGCCGCCGCATTACCTGACGGTGTTCTGCAAGCTGATTTAGAGGGTCGAGTTGATTTGCGCGACATACCTTTAGTGACAATTGATGGTGCTGATGCGCGCGATTTTGATGACGCGGTGTATTGCGAGCCGACCCTGTTTGGAAAGTCGAAAGCCTGGCGCTTAATTGTGGCTATTGCTGATGTTTCGCATTATGTCAAACCTGATCGTGCTCTGGACGATGAAGCCTTATTACGAGCGACCTCGGTATACTTTCCGCGGCGCGTGATTCCGATGTTGCCAGAGAAAATCTCCAATGGCTTGTGTTCATTAAATCCTGGAGTCGATCGTTTATGTATGGTGTGTGATGCGGTAGTCGATTTACAGGGCATTGTTTTGGCGTATCAGTTTTATCCAGCAGTTATGCATTCAGCACAGCGGTTTACTTACGACACCGTGTGGGAAATTTTAAGTAATTCGAAGGGGCCAGAAGCAGCTCGTTTCGCAGCATTTCGTACTGAATTAAGTAATTTATATCAACTATATAAGATTCTTGATGCAGCGCGTGAACGGCGCGGGGCGATTAATTTTGAGACCACTGAAACCCAAATTATTAGTAATGAATTAGGCAAGATTTTACGGATTGAGCCACGCATCCGCAATGAAGCCCATAAAGTGATTGAAGAATGTATGTTGGTAGCTAATGTGTGCGCTGCTGATTTATTGGCACAAAATAATCACTATAGCTTGTACCGCGTGCATGAAGAGCCTTCTGCAGAAAAACTAGCCACCTTAAGGCAAGCTTTGCGTACCTCAGCCCTTAGCTTAGCGGGGGGTGATAAACCACAGCCCAAAGACTTTGCGCGCTTAATTAAGGAAATTAAACCGCGGCCCGACTCAATGATGCTGCAATCATCGGTTTTGCGCTCCATGCAACAAGCAGTTTATCAGCCTGAAAATGCTGGGCATTTTGGTTTGTCTTATCCTGCTTACGCCCACTTCACCAGCCCGATTCGGCGGTATCCTGATTTATTGACGCATCGGGCGATCAAAGCCATTTTGCAGAAAAAAACCTATCACCCAACTCTGCCAGAGCGGGTGCCCCTGAATCTCACCTTACCTCGCAAAGGCACTGCTCGTGCGAATGCCGTAGCCGCTAAAAAATCGCATGGTGAGGCAGTGCAATCTCGCTTAGAGTCCAAAGGAATCAAAGGGCCTAAGGGTGCACAAGGTGATAAGGGTGCAAAGGGACAGCACTTGAGTTTGCCTGTTTGGGGTCAGTTAGGGGTCCATTGCTCAGCTAATGAGCGCCGTGCAGATGAGGCTTCACGTGATGTTGAGGCTTGGCTGAAATGTTATTACATGCGCGATCATTTAGGGCAAGAATATGCTGGCACGATTACCGGGGTAGCTAATTTTGGTTTATTTATTCAACTTGAGAATCTTTTTGTTGAAGGCATGGTTCATGTGACAGAATTGGGCGGTGATTATTTTCAATACGATGAGGCTCGCCAAGAATTACGCGGCGAGCGCACAGGTATTCGTCATCGTCTTGGTGATCGACTACATGTATTAGTAAGTCGAGTTGATTTGGACGCACGCAAAATTGAGTTTAGTTTAGTCAAGTCGGTTGGCGCAGAGGGCGGTGGCTCGCGGACCCGTAATTTAATGTTGGCTGCGGATACTGGGCGCCCTCATAAAAAAGCAGCTTCAAAAAAAACCCGTCCCGATAGTAAAGCGCCTGTTAAAGGCTCACAAGGAAGCGCGATTAGCGCGGCGACTGGTAGCGCGAATGGAGCCAATCGTAAGGCTGCTACCAAGAGCGGCAAGCATAAAGCAAAAGGCCGCGGAGCCCATAAACCCGCTGGTAATAAGCCGCCAGTGCGTAAAGGTAAGCGTAAGTGAAAAATATCATTTTGGGTTTTCATGCAATTCAAACCCGCTTACGTTTAGACGCCCAAAGTTTACTTGCAGTCTATTACGATCCTGCGCGCCGTGATCGCCGTATGGGTGATTTTTTAAAACAAGCAACACCATTATTAGGCGATCGCTTGCATTCTGCCAATTCTGAGCGTTTACATAGCTTGGCAGGGCATGATCGGCACCAAGGCCTTGTGGCGCTAGCAGACAAAATGACTGTGGCGAGAACATTACCTGAATTAGTAGATGGTATCGAGGGACCAGCTTTGCTGTTAGTTCTAGATGGCGTTACCGATCCGCATAATTTAGGCGCCTGTTTGCGAGTGGCGGATGGCGCAGGGGTACACGGGGTTGTGGTACCCAAAGACCGTTCGGCGCACGTAAATGCGACGGTTACTAAAGTTGCCAGCGGTGCAGCAGAGGTAGTACCTTTAATTCCAGTAACAAATTTAGCGCGCAGTATGAAAGAGTTAAAGGAAATGGGTATTACCTTAATTGGTACCGATGAAGAGGCCGAGTTATCAATTTATGATCTTGATTTAACTGGCTCAATTGGCATTGTGATGGGCGCTGAAGGTGATGGTATGCGGCGATTGACGCGCGAAAACTGTGACCAGTTGGTGCGTATTCCGATGCAGGGCGTGGTCGAAAGCTTAAATGTTTCCGTTGCCAGTGGGGTTTGTTTATTTGAGGCAGTAAGACAACGCTTAGCTCTTATTTAAGTAATTGTTCTAATTTTTCAATATCAGCACAGAAGCTGCGAATGCCTTCGGCGAGTTTTTCAGTCGCCATGGCATCATTATTGAGTTGTAAACGAAATGCGGCTTCCTTCGTGTTGAGTTCAGTAGCCGATAAGTCATTCAGGGCTTCTGCATGTAACTGGCGTACGACGGGTATGGCACTATCTTGTAGGTTAGACAGTAATTCTGGGCTAATGGTTAACAGATCACAGCCGGCTAGCTCAATGATTTGCCCTATGTTGCGAAAGCTCGCTCCCATCACCTCTGTCTGAATACCAAATTGTTTGTAATAGCGGTAAATACGTTTAACAGAATTGACGCCAGGATCACTGGCGCCGCCATGAGTAGCATCCACCCAATTCGTTCCTAAGCGGGTTTTATGCCAATCGGTTATGCGCCCCACAAATGGAGAAATAAGGGTTGCCTTGGCTTGGCCACAAGCCGCTGCTTGAATTAAGGAAAACAATAAGGTCATATTGCAATGAATACCTTCAGCCTCCAGTTGTTTAGCGGCCTGAATGCCTTCCCAAGTAGCAGCTAATTTGATTAATACGCGCTCTTGATCAATACCTTGTTTTGCATACAGGGCAATGAGATGACGTGCTTTGGCGATGGTTGCGGAGGTATCAAATGATAGTCGGGCGTCAACTTCTGTTGAGACCCGACCTGGCACAATTTGGAGGATTTCTAAGCCAAAAGCAACTAAAACATGGTCCATGAGCTCGGTGGCGCTTGCCTGTGGATGCGCTTGCTGAACTCCTTTAACCAAATCTGCATAAGCACTTTGTTGCACGGCTTTCAGGATTAAAGAGGGGTTGGTAGTGGCATCTTGCGGCTGAAATTGGCGCATCCGTGCAAAATCGCCGGTATCGGCTACAACGGTGGTGTACTGTTTAAGTTGATCGAGGCTATTCATCGGTATTTATCTTCTTTTGACATATCATAATGAATTCAGAGGGGAGGCGGACGTGAATCCAGAAGAATTAAAACGCTTAGTGGCTCAAGCCGCTTGTGACGAAGTCTTAAAGCTGCCCGCTGGACAGTGTTTGGGTATTGGCACAGGCTCGACTGCCAATTGGTTTATTGATTTGTTAGCACCGCATCGCAACCACTTCGCTGGCGTTGTTTCAAGTTCGATAGCCAGTACGCAGCGCCTTATTCAGCAAGGTTTTTATGTTTTTGATACCAATCAAGTAGCTGATTTACCAGTCTACGTCGATGGGGCCGATGAAATTAATCCTCAGGGCCACATGATTAAAGGGGGTGGCGGCGCTTTAACGCGTGAAAAAATTATTGCGGCAATGGCCAAGCGCTTTATCTGTATTTGTGATGCCTCAAAACAAGTTGCTGTATTAGGCCGCTTTCCCTTGCCGCTGGAAATTATTCCCATGGCAGAGCCTTCTATTAGACGTACGATCGCTGCTTTAGGTGGTGACGGCCATTTGCGCATGGTTGGCACAACAGGTCAACCTTTTATGACTGATAACGGTGGCTGGATTGTGGATGTGCACGGTTTATCAATTAATCAGCCCGTGCAATTAGAGCTGCAGATTAATCAAATACCTGGAGTCGTTAGTGTTGGGCTCTTTGCCCAACGTAAAGCTGATTTACTCTTAGTCGGGAGCGCTACTGGGGTGGCGGCGGTGGCACATAGCCAGTAGCCATATCAGCGCCATCCTCAAAGAAATGTTTTTCAGCTTGCTTTAAGAGGTATTGGCGTGCGCGGGCATCGACCATATTCAGGCGATTTTCATTAATCAGCATTGTTTGGTGTTTAAGCCAGCCAGCCCAAGCTTCTTTTGACACTTGTTGCCAAATGCGCTTCCCTAATTCGCCCGGTAAAGGAGCAAAATCAAGACCTTCAGCTTCTTTATTGAGTTTGATGCATTGAACCATGCGTACCATGAAAAAACCTTTCTTTTAATACCAATATCGAGAGAAAATCAATTTTAGACGTTCTTAATCAAAACCATTGATTTACGATCCCAGTTATAAATTTCTTTACGCTCGATGGGTAAATCATCGACTGTGGCGCGCACAAAGCCCCGCTTTAAAAACCAATGTTCGGTACGGGTTGTGAGGACAAAAAGCTTGGTGATACCCTCATTTTTTGCTCTCATTTCAATATGCTTGAGGAGGCGCTCTCCATCACCCGAGCCTTGTACTTCGCTATCAACGGCTAAACAAGCGAGCTCGCCAACCTGATTCGGAAAAGGGAAGAGCGCAGCGCAACCAAATAACACCCGATCATGCTCGATAACCGAAAACCGCGCGATATCGCGCTCAATCACATCTTGACCGCGGGGCGCCAAAATACCTTCTTCTTCAAGCGGCATGGTGAGCTGCAAAATACCGCTAACATCATCTTGGTTGGCTTCGCGTAAATTTTCAATGTTGGAGGAGGCTAGCATCATGCCAATACCATCGTGAGTAAATAACTCTTCCAAAAGCGCGCCATCGCGATTGGCAGGTAAAAAATGTACGCGGTTGACGCCAGCTTTAACAGCTTGTGCGGCTAAATTCAGTAAGCTACGAAAACCGGGGAGTAATTCGGCATGGCTATTCACATAAGTGTTTAATTGCTCCAGCGACAATTCAGTTATGGGTTCGTGCTGCTCATCGCGCAGAGCGGGATAGGGCGTTAGAAATAAAATTTTGTCAGCCTTTAAGGCTGCAGCAGTCGCTGCAGCGACATCTTCATACGATAAATTAAATGCTTGGCCAGTGGGCGAAAAACCAAGCGGCGAGAGCAAAACTATTTTATTGCTATCAAGCGAGAGATTGATGGATTCAGCATCGACTTTGCGGACTAAGCCGGTATGAATAAAGTCGGTTCCGTCAACTACGCCAAAAGGCATAGCAGTTATAAAGTTTCCAGAAATAACTGAGATGCGTGAACCTGCCATGGGGGTGTTGGGCAAGCCGCGGCTAAAAGCGGCCTCAATATCTAGCCGTAATTCACCAGCTGCTTCTTTTACACACTCTAAGGCCGCAGCATCAGTAATGCGGTATGCGCTCATGGTGGCTTTGCCGTATTTACTTTTAATTTTGCGCAACTTAAGCTGCTCTTCAATTTGCGGGCGAATGCCGTGGACCAAGACAATCCGCATGCCCATGGCGTGCAGCATAGCAATATCTTCGATTAGGCTCTCTAAGCCAATTTCTTGGGCCAATTCGCCAGCAAAAGCAATGACAAAGGTTTTTCCACGAAAACTATGGATATACGGCGCAACATCGCGGAGCCAAGCAACAAAGGGGAAATCAGTGCCCGCAGGGATTGCAGCCAGGTTTAATGACGAAGTTTGCTGGGTAGTGGCGGCTAAGTCGCGCCGGTTTTGGTCGAGCTTAGGTGGATTCGCGTTCATAGTGAGAAAATTATAGGGTGCAGAAGCCGATAAACCAAACAAAATTCAACCCAGAGTCTCTACCTGTGTCCACTTCCAACACTTCTGAGGAGGCCAAAGCTTGCCTTCTTGCGATTGAGTTTCCCGAAGAATTGCCAGTTTCAGGTGAGCGTGAGCGGATTATGGCAGCTTTGCGAGAACACCAATTGGTGATTGTTTGCGGCGAGACTGGCTCAGGAAAAACGACTCAGCTGCCCAAAATTTGTCTTGCGCTTGGTCGGGGACGTGCTAATGGAGGGCGTTTAATTGGCCATACGCAGCCCCGCCGTATTGCTGCCACAGCAACCGCCAAACGCATTGCGCATGAATTACATTCCCCATTGGGTCAGGATGTGGGTTATCAAGTACGTTTTGCCGATAAGACTAGCTCTACCGCTTCAATCAAATTAATGACGGATGGCATTTTATTGGCTGAGACGCAGCGCGATCCACTCTTAAAGGCTTATGACACCATTATTATTGATGAGGCCCATGAGCGCAGTTTAAATATTGATTTTTTATTGGGATATTTGCGGCAACTTTTGCCCAAACGTAAAGATCTCAAAGTGATCATTACTTCGGCCACAATTGATGCGAATCGTTTTGCGCAACACTTCGCTATTAATGAAATGCCCGCTCCAGTTATAGAAGTGAGCGGCCGTTTATTTCCAGTAGAGCAACGGTATTTTCCTTTAGAGGGCGCAGGCAAAAAGGAAACAAAGGATTTGAGCGAGGGTGTAGCAGAGGCGATTCATGATTTATGGCGTGAGGGTGCTTTAGGTGCTGGGGACGCGTTAGTATTTTTACCAGGCGAACGGGAGATTCGCGAATGTGCTGAAGTGTTACGCAAAGATCCCCATTTGCAACAGCGTTTTCATCCCGAGGTCTTAACCTTATTTGCGCGTCAATCGGTGGCAGAGCAAGAGCGGGTATTTCAAACAGGGCATGGACGCCGCATTATTCTAACTACCAATGTTGCTGAAACATCTTTAACGGTGCCCAATATTCGCTATGTGATTGATAGCGGTTTAGCGCGAGTGAAACGCTATTCCTATCGTAATAAAGTGGAGCAATTACAAATTGAGCCCATTTCACAAGCCGCTGCCAACCAACGTGCAGGCCGCTGTGGTCGGGTTGCAGATGGTATTTGTGTGCGCCTGTATAGTGAAGAAGATTTTCTGGGGCGGCAAAAATTTACTGATCCGGAAATTTTGCGTAGCTCGCTAGCAGCAGTTTTATTACGCATGAGCGCCTTACATTTACCGCGTATTCATGATTTTCCTTTTTTAGATCGCCCATTGGGCAGAGCAGTAGCCGATGGCATGCAATTGCTAGATGAATTAGGCGCGATTGAAACGAGCGCTGAAGATGGTACTCAAGCAGGTGAAATTAAGCTTACTGCCTTAGGGCGTGAATTAACAGAATTACCGTTAGATCCAAAAGTTGGGCGCATGCTACTGGCGGCGCGAGATCATCAGGCCTTAAAAGAAGTTACTATTATTGTTTCTGCTTTAGCGACCCAAGATCCACGCGATCGACCGTTGGAGCAGGCAGCTGCTGCCGATGCAGCGCACCAACGTTTCGCTGACCCTAAATCTGAATTTTTGAATTATTTAAAAATTTGGAATTGGTATCAAGATGCCTTACATCATAAGCACTCTAATCGACAGTTAGAAAATTTATGTCGAAGTCAATTTTTATCCCCCCGCCGATTACGTGAATGGCGAGATGTTTATGGCCAGCTACATACTATGTTAGGCGAAAAGGGTTGGCGTGAAAATACGATACCGGCGACTTATGAGCAAATTCATTTAGCTTTATTAACCGGCTTATTGGGGCATGTAGCTAAAAAAGAAGAGAGTGATAAGACCACCACGCCAAATACTAAAGTAGGCTCCTATTTGGGCGCACGCGGAATTCGACTTTTTATTTGGCCCGGTTCAAGCTTGGGAAAAAAGGCCGGGGCATGGATTTTGGCAGGTGAATTACAAGAAACCACACGGATGTATGCCCGCACGCTTGCCAAAATTGAGCCACACTGGGTCGAACAAGTGGGCGCACACCGTTTGGTCAAATCTTTAAGTGACCCTTTCTGGGATAGTCGTCAAGGTGAAGTCATGGCGCATGAACGCGGTACCTTGTATGGGCTGTCGATTTACCATGGCCGCAAAGTCACTTTTGCTCCCCATGATCAAGCTGAAGCCCGTCAATTATTTATTCAAAAAGCCTTGGTTGAAGGGGAGATGTTTGGGCGGGTAGATACCCCGGCACTGGCGAAAGAAACCGAAATAGAGGCGCAAAAGCGCTATCCTCATAACTATGCGTTTTTCTGGCATAACCGCCGTTTAGTGCGGGAAATTGAGGCGCTCGAGCATCGCTCGCGTCGCCCAGATGTACTAGTTGACGATGAACTATTGTTTGCTTTTTATGCGGCACGTATACCGACGGAAATTTATAGTCGCCCTGGTTTACAAGCTTGGCTACAAAAAACGGCTACTGCTGAAGCGAGTTTACGTTTAGATAAAGCCGACTTAATGCGTCATGAAGCTGCAGGAATAACGGTCGATCGATATCCTCAGCAATTAGTCATGGGGGGCACTGAATTTACTTTGTCATATCACTTTGAGCCAGCTAGCCCAAAAGATGGGGTGACCTTAATTTTGCCTTTAACGCTATTGAATCAAGTAGATAGTCGTCGTTGTGAGTGGTTAGTACCTGGGATGTGCGAAGAGAAAACGCAAATACTAGTCAAGTCGCTCCCGCAAAAGTTGCGGCGTCATTGCGTACCAATTGCTGACTACGCTAAGGATTTTTTGGAGCGTAGGATAGCAGCGGATGAATTTGGTAAGGGCGATTATCTCGATAGCTTGATCTTGGATTTACGTCAAGTGAAGTCTTTAGAGGTAAAGCGTAGCGATTTTCGTCTTGAAGCGTTAGCGCCGCATTTGCTGATGAATTTTCGTTTACTGGATGAGCACGGTCGGCAATTAGAATTAGAGCGTAACTTGCCGCGTTTAAAAGCTGAGTTTGGTAATAGCGCCCGTCTTGCTTTTCAGGCCGTTGCGCTGGCGCCATCAGCCCTTTCTCGTACAGCCCTTAGCTCTGGCACTTATACCCAGTGGGACTTTGGCGAACTGGCAGAGACCTTAGAAATTCAAAAAGGAGGCAAAACCCTGTTTGGTTATCCTGCCTTAGTCGATGGCGGGGAATCTTGTGAATTAGCGGTATTTGATGATGTAGTTGAGGCACGTAAATTCCATTGGCTCGGTTTACGCCGTTTATTTGCGCTGAGTCAACGCGATACCCTAAAAGCCCTGCAAAAACAATTACCCCATGCGCGTGAAATTGGCTTGTTATTTATGCAAATTGGTACGGTAGAGAGCATCATGGAGCAGATTCTGAATTTAGCACTTGAACGAGCATTCATGGCAGAACTGTTGCCGAATAATCATGAGCAATTTCAAGCGCGTTTGCAAGCAGGCAAGCCACGGCTAACTTTAATTGCCCAAGAAATTGCCCGCCATCTCTTAGTCGCCTTGGAAGCCCACGCCGATGTACAGAAAAAATTAGCGCAAGCAAAAGCCCTTTCTGCTAGCGCTCATGCTGATATTACCCAGCAAATTCAGGGTTTGATTTTTCCGCGATGCATTGATGACGTGCCCTATACGCAATTAGTGCACTTACCCCGCTATTTAAAAGCCATTATTTTACGTCTTGATAAATTACGCGCTAATCCGGTGCGCGATGCCCAGGCTCAGCGAGAGTGGGAGGCCTTAGCGAGGCCTTGGCAAAAATTACTTCAAGGCCAGAAAGGGGGCGCATCTTATGTTTTAGATGAAGACGCGCGTTTACAAGATTTTCGTTGGCAATTAGAAGAGCTCAGGGTAGCCCTGTTTGCTCAAGAATTAAAAACTCCTATGCCAATGTCAGTTAAACGCCTCGAAAAGGTGCTGCAAAGCCTTTATAGGTAAATATAGCTAAGTCTTGATTCGTATCAAAGCCTGTTGTAGAGAGGGGATTTACAATGGGCTAATGAAATTTCTTTCCAGCGTTACTGTTTTTTTTGTCACATATTTGCTCTTTCCGCATTCTGGTCTTGCGCAAACTGTTACCCCACCCCTAGCGAGGCAAGGCGAGCCAAAGGTTGCCATCGTATTAAATTCAGGTGATGCCAGTATTAGCCTAGTCGATATGCAATTACGTGAAGTTATTAAAACTGTACCCATCGGGAAAGAGCCGCATCATTTAATGATGGCGCCTGATCAAAAAACCCTATTAGTGGCCAATGCGGTAGGCAATGATATTGCGGTTTTAAACGCTAACACTGGCGAGGTAAAAGGGCGTATTCCCAAAATCATTGACCCCTACCAAATTGGCTACTCACCAAATAGTCAATGGTTTGTAGTGAATGGGAATCGCTTGAATCGAGTAGATATTTATGCTGTGCAAGGCAATGACTTTACTTTAGCGAAGTCACTTACTTTGGCTAAAACTCCAAGCCACATTGCCTTTACTGCCGATAGCAAAATTGCTTTTATTACGTTGCAAGACTCTTCTGAGTTAGTGGCGATTGATTTAGCTAGTCAGACGGTATTGTGGAGAATGCCCACGGGACCAACGCCTGCCGGTTTATGGCTGACCCCAGGAGATCAATATTTATTGGTGGGTATTACTGGTGCTGATTATGTGGAAGTGATTGATTGGCGAACGCGCCAATCCATTAAGCGCATTGCGACCGGCAAGGGCGCGCATAACTTTAGACCTCAAGGCGATCGAAAGCATGTCTTTGTGAGTAATCGCGTAGCTTCAACGATTAGCTTAATTGATATGCAGACCTTAACTAAAGTGGGTGATATTACTGGTTTACCAGCGGGCCCAGACGACATGGAAATTACTCCTGATGGAAAAAGTTTATGGGTCACCTTGCGGTTTGCTAAAAAAGTGGCGGTGATTGATATTACGAGTATGAAAGTAAGCTCAATTATTCCAGTAGGTAAATCACCGCATGGCGTTTTCTTTTATCCGCGAGCTGCCTGGGAGTAGATTTTGCGTAGGCTCTTTAACTCGCTGCTGATTTTATTTTGTTTGACCAGTTTGGGGTGGGCACAAACTATGCCTACGTCAGTTTGCAATAAAACGGTGTACCTCACTTTTGATACTGGCAATATGGCAATGGCTGAAACAATTGCAGCTATTCTGCAGCGCCAGCAAGTACAGGCTACTTTTTTTGTGGCCAACGAAAAAACCAGCCGCGGAGATTTTTCTTTAGACGATAGCTGGCGCTCTTATTGGCAAAAATTAGCGCAAGCAGGCCATCATTTTGGCAGTCATACTTATGATCATCTGTATTTTCAAGGCGATGGCAAAGCTGGGTTTGTTCGTCTTAAGCCACAATTTGGTGCCGATGCAGGCATTGGCAAATGGTATGACGCCCCCGCATTATGTGCGGAGTTAAAGCGGGTTGATGGGCGCTTTCATGATTTAACGGGGCGGCATTTAGAGCCCATCTGGCGCGCTCCAGGCGGTCGAACTTCAGCTCGGTTAATTGCACTTGCTGAGCAGTGTGGATTTCAACATATAGCTTGGTCCAGAGCAGGGTTTTTAGGCGATGAGCTTGACTCGGCGCGCTTCCCTAATGCCGTCTTACTTGAGCAAGCTAGTAGAAATATTCAAGATGGGGATATTGCCATGGCTCACTTAGGTATTTGGTCACGTAAAGAGGCCTGGGCGCCAGCAGTTTTAGAGCCCTTGATTGATAATTTGAAACAGCGGGGATTTTGTTTTGCTACTTTACCTGTAATGACTGCTAAATCCCTGCCTCTTAAACCATAAGGCTGAAGTACGACGATGCTCGATTTTTTATCCCAGCAATATAGCCAAGCGCAAGAGGCTTTGTATCATTATTTGCTTGAGCCAGTGCTGTATCAATTTGGCTTAATGCATTGGGCAGAGGATGCTTTTGATGGCAGTGAATGGCTTTTATTAGGCTTACTACAAATTTTTCTTATTGCTTTTGGATTGCGCCTGTGGGAGAAATTGAATCCCGCTGAATTGCAAGTACGTCAGGCCAAGGGCATGTCGGCTGATGTGTTTTACACTTTTTTTCATCGCTTGGGTTTATTTCACGCAATCATTTTCATTGTTTTTGCCGATCTCTTTTTCCAATTTGAAGGGCAATTACACGACTGGCGTTTTGAGCGTTTTAATGTCGAAAGTTGGTGGCCTGGCATGACCTCAATTCCTTGGGTTAGCTTTTTGATTTATTTAATCATCTTAGATTTTGTTGATTATTGTTATCACCGTGCTACCCATTACTTTCGGTGGTGGTGGCAGTTACATGCTTTACATCATAGCCAAACTACCATGACAGCATGGTCGGATAATCGCAATCATTTTTTAGATGATGTGATGCGCGCCTTGGTTTTTGCGTTTTGCGCTTTAGTTATTGGAGTCAGCCCAGGTCAATTTATTTTGCTGGTGGTCGTCAGTCAATTTATTCAAAGTTGGCAGCATGCAAATGTAAAAGTGCATTTAGGCTGGGCTAAGTATTTATTGGTATCGCCTATTTTCCATCGGCGCCATCATGCTATTCGTCTGGGCTATGAAGCCAGCAATCAACCTGGAGTATTGGGCGGGTGTAATTTTGGTGTTTTATTCCCGTGGTGGGATATGATTTTTAAAACGGCTAATTTTGATCAGCAAGTTCACCCCACTGGCGTAGAGCATTTGCAACTTGCTAATGGCGTACTAAAGCATCAATGGCAGAGCTTAAAATTGGCTTGGCAGACTTTTTTTAAACGCCCTCATTCGCGTTAAAGGTCTAGAAGTAACTTTAAAGGGAGTTTAGATGGTTGGTTTTAGTAGCGTCATTCGTGCTTTGGGTTTGGCCTTGGTAGGTTCAATGCATCCACGTATGTTATGGCTAAGCTTTAGACCATTTTTAATGGCGGCAGTTTTTTGGGGTGTTTTGCTCTGGTTCGCTTGGTCGCCTGCGCTCGATTATTTACGAATTTTTTTAAGCGCTTCGATTTTTACTAGTTGGATCGAGCATGCCCTTGCTTGGCTTGGCATTGAAGGTTCTCAAACCTGGTTAGCACCGTTATTTTTTATCATGCTTTTAATGCCAGTTGCGGCGATTAGTCTTTTGCTAGTGATTGCTTTTACAACTGTGCCCGCCATTGTAAATAGCGTGACCGAGCAGCCAGCTTATGCTAATTTGGCGCTGCCTGTTGGCACCCGTTTATTTGGGGGGTTTTTTAGTGGCCTAGTCTATACCCTTTGGTCAAGTTTAATTTGCTTGGTTTTGGTTTTTCTTACTTTACCTATTTGGTGGATACCACCCTTGTTTGCAATCTTGCCACCTTTGTTATGGGGTTGGTTAACGATGCGTTTAATGACTTACGATGTTTTGGCGAAGCATGCCAGCACTGCTGAACGGCATGCCATATTAGAAAAATATCACTGGTCTTTATTAGTTATGGGTATTTTGGCGGGCTTACTGGGAGTGGTGCCTAGCTTCTTTTGGGCTACTTCGGTGCTAGCTTTAGTGTTATTTCCGTTTGTGTCGTTTGTGGCGCTGTGGGTCTATTCAATCATTTTTGTTTTTGCTGCTCTATGGTTTTCCCATTTCTTATTACAAGCCTTAATTGAACTGCGGAGTACGAGTACCGTTGACGTGATTGAGCATGACCCGTTGCATGGATAATTGCGTATATGTCTTCAATTAACCCAAGGCGTTCTGCGCAGAATAAGAGCCCAGAGCAGCAGATCTCCACTTCGGCCAATTCGCCGACTACAAGACGTTTTGGTTTGCTCGTTATTGGCGATGAAATTTTGTCAGGCCGAAGAAGCGATAAACACCTTGCCAAGCTGATTGAATTACTCAACGAACGGGGCTTGAATTTATCTTGGGCGCGCTATGTGGCAGATGATCCCGCGCAAATTATTCAAACCCTACAAGACACCTTTGCCAGTGGGGATGTGGTTTTTAGCACAGGCGGTATCGGTGCCACCCCTGATGACCATACCCGTGCTTGTGCAGCTAAAGCTTTGGGGTTAAGTCTAGCCCTGCATCCTGAAGCTAAAGTATTAATTGCTGCCCGAATTCAGGCAACTGCTGAGGGCGATCCGGTGAAGGCAGATCTGCATACGCCAGAAAATCAGCATCGCTTCAAAATGGGCGAATTTCCGCTCGGTTGTGAAATTATCCCTAATCCTTATAACCAAATTCCGGGTTTTCGGCTTCAAGAGCATCATTTCTTGCCCGGGTTTCCGGTGATGGCAGCGCCGATGATGGCCTGGTGTTTGGATCAGCACTATGCGGATTTATTTCACCGTAGCGAATGGGCTGAAAAAAGTTTTATCGTCCCCAGTGGCATTGAGTCAACCCTAACGCCGCTGATGGAGCAAATTGAGCGCGACTTTGCAGGCGTGAAGGTGTTTAGTTTGCCTTCGGTTGGCGACCCCTCGCGCAGCGGTATTTTTGCTAAACGCCATATTGAATTAGGCGTGAAGGGCGAGCAAAGCACCTTAGATCCAGCCTGGGAGGCTTTGCGCCAAGGCACCACAGCTTTGGGGTATGAAATTCATGATTTGCCAGCCCGCAGTACTTAATTCAGGCTGGAGAGTGAGGAATTGACGGGTAGTTCAATTTATGCACTAATTTAGTGCAATAATAATGCCTTCAACACCATGGTTTCAGTAAATTAGTCTTATCGGTATTCGCTTTTGGTTTGCTGCAAACAGGAAGCGTAGTTGATTTAAAGCCTGGAGCTTGTGAGATCCAGTATTTTTTCTTAGAGGAGATTTGCATGACGAAGACCGTCGCAGATGTGATGAAGTTAGTGAAAGATAAAGAGTGTACTTTTGTCGATTTTCGTTTTGTCGATACCAAAGGTAAAGAACAGCATACGACTGTACCAATTTCAGCTTTTAATGAAGATAAATTTGAGAGTGGTCATGCATTTGACGGCTCTTCAATTGCAGGATGGAAGGGCATTGAAGCATCTGATATGTTGCTGATGCCAGATCCAACCGCTTGCTATATTGATCCCTTTTATGAAGAGTCGACTTTAGTCATTACCTGTGATGTCATCGAGCCATCGGATGGCAAAGGATACGACCGCGATCCACGATCTATTGCGAAGCGGGCTGAAGATTATTTAAAAAGTACGGGCCTTGGCGACACCGCTTATTTTGGTCCAGAGCCTGAATTTTTTGTTTTTGATGGCATTCGCTGGGGCGCTGACATGCAGGGCTGTTTTGTCAAAATTGAATCGGAAGAGGCCCCCTGGTCTTCTGGCGCTGAGTTTGAAGGCGGAAATACAGGCCATCGTCCAGGCAAAAAAGGTGGTTACTTCCCAGTTTCGCCAGTGGATACCTTTCAAGATATGCGCTCAGAAATGTGTTTAATTTTGGAAAACTACATGGGCATTCCAGTTGAAGTGCATCACCATGAAGTTGCTGGACAAGGTCAATGTGAATTAGGGACGAAGTTCAGCACCTTAACGCAACGTGCCGACTGGACTATTTGGCAAAAGTACGTGGTGCAAAACGTCGCCCATTCTTATGGCAAAACGGCTACCTTTATGCCTAAGCCCGTGGTTGGTGATAACGGCTCTGGTATGCACGTGCACCAATCAGTCTGGAAAAATGGTGAAAACTTATTTGCTGGCAACGGTTATGCTGGCCTTTCTGAATTTGCTCTGTACTACATTGGCGGCATTATTAAACACGCTCGTGCGTTGAACGCAATTACCAATCCGGGGACTAATTCCTATAAGCGTTTGGTGCCTGGTTTTGAAGCACCAGTGAAGCTGGCTTACTCGGCCCGCAATCGTTCGGCCTCGATTCGCATTCCGCATGTGGCTAATCCGAAGGGTCGACGGATTGAAACGCGTTTTCCTGATCCGCTAGCAAATCCCTACTTAGCGTTCTCTGCTTTGTTAATGGCGGGTTTAGATGGCGTGCAAAACAAAATTCACCCCGGTGAAGCGGCCGATAAGAATTTGTATGACTTGCCACCAGAAGAGGATGCCAAAATTCCAACGGTGTGCCATAGCCTCGATCAGGCCTTGGAATGCTTGGATCAGGATCGTGAATTCTTAACCCGCGGTGGGGTCTTTACGAATTCGATGCTCGATGCTTACATTAGTTTAAAGATGGAGGAGGTTACCAAGTTTAGGATGACGACCCATCCAGTCGAATTTGAAATGTATTACTCGCTGTAATTTGTTTTTAAGAAGGAAAGATTAAAGGAAACAGCTTGAGCGCAAGTATCTTGCGCAATCCTTTCAAAGGGGCAGCTGCGGCTGCCCCTTTTGTTCCGGGATTGCTCGAACATTTACCCAATGCTTTGGTGGTATTTACTATGCCAACTTTTCAGTTGATTTATGTTAATCCCGCTGCTGAAGCTGCACTCGATCTGTCACGAAAATCGTTATTAGGTTATTCCATTCTAGATTTATTTGCGCACAATGAGGCTTTACAGCACATGATTACAGAAGTTTCAGCAGGCCGTGTAGCCACCAAGCGCCAAGAGCTAGTACTAGACCCTATGCCTAGCCGCATTCATCAAGAATCGATGCCAGCTCATGTGGTTATAGGGATGCTGGAAGAGCCTAACTTATTGATGATGGATTGGTTTCCTATCGATCAACAACTGCGTAGTGAGCGCGATGAAAGAGTGACTCAACAGGTAGAGGCCAATAAAGAACTCATGCGTAATTTAGCGCACGAAATTAAAAATCCATTGGGCGGTATTCGCGGCGCTGCACAGTTATTGGAATTTGAATTACCAGATAAAAATTTACGTGAATATACTCAGGTCATTGTTAAAGAATCCGATCGCTTACAAACCTTGGTCGATCGTTTGCTTGCGCCTCACCGTAAAGCCCATGCGATGGAAACTTTCAATGTGCATGAAGCCCTAGAGCGGGTTCGTAGCTTGGTATTGGCAGAATTTCCGCGTGGCTTAAGTATTGCGCGGAATTATGATACGAGCTTGCCTGATGTGACCGGCGATCAAGAGCAATTGATTCAGGCTGTACTCAATATTGTGCATAACGCTGCCCAAGCGTTACAAGATCAAATGAAACTCGGTACTGCCAAAATTGAATTAAAAACACGCATTGCCCGCTCGGTGACGATTGCGAAAGTGCGCTATAAGATGGCTTTTGATCTGCACGTCATTGATAATGGTCCTGGTATACCTGATGAGATTCGCGAACGCATTTTTTTCCCTTTAGTTTCTGGTCGAGAAGGCGGAAGCGGTTTAGGGCTTACCTTGGCGCAAACCTTTGTGCAGCAACATCAAGGCTTTATTGCCTGTGAAAGTCGCCCAGGCTTAACTGATTTCCAAATTCAAATTCCCTATCGTAAACAGGAGCTAGTAGCATGATAAAACCCGTTTGGATCGTGGATGATGACCAATCTATTCGTTGGGTCTTAGAAAAAGCGCTGACCCGAGAAAATATTCCCCATCGTAGCTTTACTAATCCAAATGATGTTTTAGACGCCTTAGAAAAAGAAACGCCTGAGGTATTAATTTCTGATATTCGGATGCCGCGAGGTAACGGCTTAGATTTATTGCAACAAGTAAAAATCAGTAATCCCAATTTGCCGGTGATTATTATGACAGCATATTCTGACTTAGATTCAGCGGTATCTTCATTTCAAGGGGGTGCATTTGAATATCTAACCAAACCTTTTGACATTCAAAAGGCAGTGGAATTAATTCAGCGGGCAGTCAGTGAGGGCTTGCGGAATAAGACGGGCTCTAAAGATCATGCTAGTTGGCGCAAAGATGTGCCAGAGATAATCGGTCAGGCACCAGCCATGCAAGAAATTTTTCGGGCGATTGGACGCTTAGCCCAATCCAATGCCACGGTTTTAATTAGAGGTGAGTCGGGTACGGGTAAAGAATTAATTGCACATGCACTTTATAAGCATAGTGCGCGCTCAAAAGGGCCATTTGTAACCTTAAACACAACGGCAATTCCACAAGATTTATTAGAGGCTGAACTATTTGGCAATGAGCGAGCACAGTTTGGCAATACCAAGGGCCTAAAACGGGGCGCTTTAGATCAGGCTGAAGGGGGCACCTTATTCCTGGATGAAATTGGTGAACTGCCGTTTGAATTGCAAACCCGTTTATTACGCGTGCTGACCGATGGGCATTTCTATCGCGCCGAAGGTACAGAGTCGATTCGTGCAAACGTGCGGGTGATTGCCGCGACCCATCATCAGTTAGAGGCGCGTGTGGCAGCCGGTTTATTCCGCGAGGATTTATTGCATCGCTTAAATGTGATTCAACTGCGTTTACCAGCGTTACGTGAGCGGGCTGAAGATATTCCCGCCTTAGCCCGTCACTTTATGTTGGCTTGCGCTAATGGCTTAAATATAGAACCTAAGCGGCTCGCAGATGAAGTGTTAAAAGAGATGAGTTTAATGTCGTTTCCTGGCAATGTTAGGCAATTAGAAAATTTGTGTCATTGGCTAACGGTCATGTCGCCTGCCAATATTATTAGCCTCAGTGATTTGCCAGCCGAGACCTTGGCCGATGCTGCGGCGCTTTCTGCGGTGACCGATATTGAGGCACCCTCGTCGGTGGGTCATGGTCAGCGCGCTAATCGGGACGAGTGGGATATTGCCTTGGGACGCTTAGCGATGAAAATGTTACAAGATGGTGATAAGAGTGTATTTGATACCTTAACACTACGCTTTGAGAAAGCGGTTCTGAAAGCCGCTTTAGAAGTCACCCGGGGCCGGCGCGTGGAGGCTGCTCAACGACTGGGAATTGGACGTAATACGATTACCCGTAAGCTCCAAGAATTGGATTTGAATGATTAGAATTGCAGCTTGGAATGTCAATTCCTTAAAGGTGCGCTTGCCACAGGTTATCCGCTGGTTACAAGAGCAGAATCAAGCCAAGACACCGATCGATGCATTATGTTTGCAAGAATTAAAACTCACTGATGATAAATATCCGCATGCTGAACTTGAAGCAGCTGGATATTTAAGTTTAGTAGCAGGTCAAAAAACGTATAACGGAGTTGCAATCTTAGTACGTCGAGGTGCTTTAGCAGCGATTTCTAGCAATGTTGAAACCACTTTTTTAAAGCCGACCCGCAATATTCCAGGCAGTACCGATGAACAACAGCGCATTCTAGCTGCAACCGTTTGTTTTAAGGGAGTTGCACCGCTACGCTTAATTTCAGCCTACTTTCCTAATGGACAGGCTCCTGGCAGTGATAAATTTTCTTATAAATTAGCTTGGCTTCGTGCCTTAGAGGGTTGGTTAAGCGATGAATTGCAACAGTTTGAGCGCTTAGCCTTATTGGGTGACTTTAATATTGCTCCTGGCGATATTGATGTGCATGATCCGCAAGCTTGGATTGGTCAAAATTTAGTTTCTGTAGAAGAGCGGGCTGCCTTTCAAGGGTTAATTCAATTGGGATTAGTCGATTCATTTCGTTTATTTGAGCAGCCCCCCAAAGTATTTAGCTGGTGGGATTACCGCATGATGGGTTTTCGGCGTAATGCTGGCATGCGCATAGACCATATTTTATTAAGCCAGCAATTAAAGGGTTTGTGTCGGGCGAGTTGGGTCGATAAAATTCCCCGAACCTGGGAGCAACCATCCGACCATGCTCCGGTGGTGGCAGAAATTGCTGGCATTTAAGCCGCTGTCGTTAAGCCGCCATGTCGAAGTAAAGCATCGATACTCGGTTCACGACCACGAAAAGCTTTAAATGATTCAGCCGCAGGACGACTACCACCAACGGCTAAAATTTCTTGTCGATAACGTGCGCCAATTTTAGTATCGAGCACACTACCACTCACCTTGGCGGCATCTTCAAAGGCGGAATAGACATCGGCAGACAAGACTTCTGCCCACTTATAACTGTAGTAGCCTGCCGCATAGCCACCAGCAAATATATGACTAAAACTATTAGGCCAGCGCGAGATTGGCGCTTGGGGGAGGACATTTAAACGCTCATTTATTGCTGCAGCAAGATGAATGATTGCAGAATGATTGGCTTCTTTGGCATCAAAATTAGCGTGTAAGTACCAATCGGTGAGCGAAAGAACAATTTGGCGCAAGGTGCTTAAACCATTGTGGTAATTCTTAGCTGCTAACATTTTGTCAAATAATGGCTTGGGTAAGGGTGCCTTAGTATCAATATGGGCCGTCATATTTTTGACGACGTCCCATTCCCAACAAAAGTTTTCCATAAATTGGCTAGGCAACTCTACGGCATCCCACTCCACACCATTAATGCCAGATACCCCTAGCGCTCCCACCTGAGTGAGCAGGTGGTGCATGCCATGACCACTTTCATGAAACAAAGTGATGACATCATCATGTGTAATAGTGGGTTCACGCTTAACGCCATTAATCTCGAGAGGCGGAGGAAAGTTACAGACTAAGTAGGCTATCGGAATTTGAATGGTGCCATCAGGTAATTCACGGCGTCCCCGTGCATCATCCATCCACGCACCACCCCGTTTTCCCGAGCGGGAATAGGGATCCAGATAAAAATAAGCGATGGTTTTGCCATCTTTCTGATTGACGGCAAAGGATTGCACGTCGGCATGCCAAGTAGGTAAATTCGCAGGCAGTATTTTTACGGTAAATAAGGTTTCGATCAAGCCAAATAAGCCATCTAGCACCTTAGGCAAAGGAAAATATTGCTTCACTTCATTTTCGGAAAAAGCATAGCGGGCTTGTTTCAGCTTTTCTGAAGCAAAGGTAATATCCCAAGGCTCTAAGCCTTCCTGACTATCGTTACCAAGATTTAATTCGCGTTTAGCAAAATCTTGCAGCTCATCCCAATCGGTTTGGGCAAATGGTTTAGCGCGGCTTGCAATATCCTTTAAAAAATTTTCAACTTCACTAACGCTACCTGCCATTTTGGCAGCTAAGCTAAGAGCTGCATAATTTTCATAACCCAAGAGCTGTGCTTCTTCATGGCGTAAGCGCAGTTGCTGCAGCATATTTTCGGTGTTATCCCAAGCTAGTTGCCCATGACCATATTGCGGACCTAGTTCTGAAGCTCGAGTTAAATAAGCCTCACAGAGCAGACGCCGTAGTGCTCGATTTTCGGCATATTGTTGTACGGGGTAATAGGCAGGAAAGTGCAAGGTAAAGACCCAACCTGTTAGCCCTCTTTGTTTTGCTTGATCGGCAGCAGCAGCTAAGGCATCGGCGGGCAGACCCTGTAATTCCTGTAGATCGACGACGTGATGAAAAAAGCCATCGGTTGCATCGAGCACATGATCAGAAAATGCTTTGCCTAATTGCGCCTGCTCATCTTGAATAGCTGCAAAGCGTGGTTTTATTGCAGCCGGAAGCTCTGCGCCTCCTAAACGAAAATCACGAATAGAATTTTCTAAGACTTTTTGTTGCGCCGGCTGAAGTTGTTTGAAAGCAGGGCTTTGTTGTAGTAATTTAAAACGTTCATATAGAGCAAGATTTTGGCCGAGGTCGCTAAAAAACGCGGTAACTTGGGGCAGCATTGCGCCATAAGCTGCACGCAATTCAGGGGTATCGGCCACGCTATTCAGATGACTAACCACCCCCCATGAGCGACTCAAGGCCTCTGTAGCATCTTCAAGTGGTTCAATTAAAGTATTCCAACTGAGTTGCGCATTGGGGATAGTGTTGTAATCTAGCGCGCGCTGCACGGCTGCTTCGGCCTGTTGCAATAGCCAGGTGATTGCAGGATCGATATCGGCCGGCTGAATCGCCGGATAATTTGGAATGCCGCGGCCAAAGTTCAGTAAGGGATTGCCGCTGGAGGCAGGACTGCTTAAATCGCGCACGACTTCCAAAACTCCAATTCCAGTTAAGACAATTTGACCGCTTTTTCGGCTGCTTCAATGGTATTCATTAAGAGCATTGTAATGGTCATTGGCCCTACGCCTCCAGGTACAGGGGTAATCCAGCCAGCGACATATTTAGCTGAATCGAAGTCGACATCACCACATAATTTACCGTCAGGCAAGCGATTGATGCCAACATCGATGACTACCGCACCCGGTTTAATCATGGCTCCAGTAATCATTTTAGGTTTGCCAGTGGCTACCACAAGCACATCGGCATCTTTAGTATGGTGGGCTAAGTCACGGGTTTTACTATTGCAAATTGTGACGGTCGCACCCGCTTGGAGTAATAACATCGCCATGGGTTTGCCCACAATATTCGATGCACCAACCACGACGGCTTTTGCGCCACGTAGCGGGTATTCAATGCTTTCTAACATTTTCATACAACCATAAGGAGTGCAGGGAATGAATTCAGGTGCACCCACCATTAAGGCACCAGCATTGGCGATATGGAAGCCATCCACGTCTTTTGGCGGGGTAATTGCTTCGAGGACCCGTTTTGAATCAATATGTTCAGGCAAAGGTAATTGCACCAAAATTCCTTGAATGGAGGGATCAGCATTTAAAGTGGCGATACGTGCTAGTAGCTCTTCTTCGGATAATTCGCTTGCGTAGCGCTCTAGAACAGAATGAAAACCAGCTTCCTCGCAAGCCTTAACTTTATTTCTGACGTAGACTTGGCTGGCAGCATTTTCGCCTACCAAAATAACTGCTAAGCCAGGGCGTAAGCCTTTAGCTGTAACAATGGCCGCACGGGCCGTAATTTCGGTACGTAGCTTTTTTGATAAAACATTTCCATCGATTAACTGGGCTGGCATAATGAACTCTTTGGTTTAGGTGGAAATAAAAAACCAGTTTACCAGTTATTTATCGGATGATCAACTTCCCTGAGACTCGGATAAAGCGAGACGCAGAAGGTCAGCAACTGTGCTGACATTCAACTTTTCCATAATATTTGCGCGGTGGGCTTCAACCGTTTTAATAGAAATACTAAGGTCGTCAGCAATTTGCTTATTGAGTCGGCCAGAAACAATGCGTTCGAGTACTTGGCGCTCACGGCCAGTGAGTTTTCCTAATAGACTCTGGGTTACTTTGCGGTTGCTAGCTAAGGAGTAATCGGCACGTGCTTTCATTAACATTCGTTCAACTAAATGACAGAGCTCATTTTCTTTAAATGGCTTCTCGATAAAATCAACGGCACCCCGTTTCATGGTGGATACCGCCATAGAGACATCGCCATGCCCCGTTATAAAGGAGACTGGCATTGGTAAATTTTCAGCGGTGAGTCGTTCTTGTAATTCCAGCCCCGACATACCTGACATACGAACATCTAGAATGGCACAGGAAATAGTGGATTTATCGGTATTTTGTAACGATTGTAAAAAACGTTCAGCGCTTGCATGACAGCGCACCGTGTAGCCGTTACTTTCTAAGAGCCAAGTTAGAGAATCACGAACGGCCTCGTCGTCGTCAACAACGTATACAACCTCAGCTTGACTGGTTTTCGGGGTATTGCTTTGGATCATCATGGTTCTCGCTTAAATTCTCAGACAGCTCTATGGGTAATAGGATTGTAAAGGTGCAACCAAAAAGGCGGGCATGTTCTGGATCTAGCTGATTTTTGGCCCAGAGGCGGCCATGGTGTGACTCAATGATAGAGCGACAAATATTCAGCCCCATGCCCATGCCATCATCTTTAGTACTAAAAAAAGGCTCAAACATCCGCTGAATCACGGCATCTGCTATACCAGAGCCTGCATCTGTCACTTGAATACGTAGGGCAGTTGGGTAGGTCTCAGGATCTAAATCAGCAGTAATTTTTACCGGCGGGGCAGACCAGCGTGAAGGTAGGGGGTAAGCATCTCGCAAACTATCTAGGGCATTTTTTAAGAGATTAACGAGAACCTGCTCGATTAAGACGGGATCGAGTTCGATACGCGGCAAATTAGGCATGATCTCAGCCACAATTGAAAACCGATGGCGATTCGCTTCAATCTCTAGCAGATCAACCGCATTGCCAATAATTTGGGCGATATCGCAGCTTTTTCTTTGTGGTTCACTGCGTTTAACAAAGTCTCGAATGCGCTGAATAATGGTGCCAGCGCGCAAGGCTTGGGCGGAAGCTTTTTCTAAGGCTGGCATTAGCTCAGCTATTAGACTGGAATCAGAGTAGGTTTTTAATCGTTTGGCTACGCCCATGCAGTAATTAGAAATAGCTGACAAAGGTTGATTAAGTTCGTGCGCCAGTGAAGAAGCCATCTCACCCATTGTTGTTAGGCGACTGGTAAATTGCATCCTTTCATCCTGTTGGCGCGCTAAATCTTCGGCTTGTTTACGGAGCGTAATATCGGTAGCAATGAGTAGTTGCGCCAAATGACCATCGACCCAGGGAATATATCGCCCGCGTACTTCATACCAAGATGGTTCACCATCCATTAATTGCACTTCATGTGAATCGCTGCCCGTATTTTGATTGAACTCCGATTCAGGTAGGCCAGCAAAAACATCAACACTATCATCTTTCATATCATGAATGACATGGGGGCTCATCTCATCGGCATTTAAACTAATGTGGCCTTTTTCAGTAGGACCAAAGCGTTGTCGATAAAAACGATTGGCAAATAATAATTTGCCGGTTTCTAGAGAGACTACTGAAACTGCGGCATCCAATCCTTCCAAAACCGTGACAAAGCGTTCTTGCGTTGCCGTTAATTCTTCGCGAATTTTTTTGGGTTCAGAAATATCCGTAATCGAAGTGACCCAGCCAGTTTGCAAACCTTTTTCGTTTAGCAGAGGAGCGGCATAGGTACGCGTATTGATACGTACGCCATTACGGCGTTGTAGTTCGCCTTCAATACCTGCTTTCATCAATTGATGATTTTGCTCTTGTAATACCCGTTCCATATTGGTGCCAAGCTGATCATGCTTATCGGCTGGCCAGAAGGGAAAGGGCGGTACTAGGCCAATTAATTCTTCACTAGAGTAGCCTACCATTTCACAAAAAGCCCGATTCACATAGGTAATACGTTTTTCCATATCGTGAGCGCGAATTCCAATTGGCGTGGAATCTTCCATGGCGCTACGAAAACTCGTTTCCGCACGCAAGTTGGTTTCAATTTTATTACGTGCTTGAATTTGTTTTAAGACCGACCATAAACTCCAAATAACGAATGCACTTAAGCCAATCACGACGCCAAGTAGCATTCTAAAAGTAAGATTAGTTGGGGGTGGATAGGTATCTACTTTTAAAATTAAAGTGGGGCTAAAGGCGCCTAACTCAAGACTAGTTTCATTACTCAGCGCCCGAGTTGGGGTATTTCGATCCGAAGAAATGGCCAGCACATTACCGGAATAATTTAGCAAGGTAAAGCGATATTGACTTTTTAGTTCCGTGGGAATGATGTACTCTAAAATTCCATGGGCGCTATATAAAACCGCCAGAATGCCTGCGCCCTCGCCTTCGATGGTAGTGGGTACAGTTTGCCAAAATACGGTTTGTCGCTCGAGCGGAATGGGTTGATCGGTATTCGATTGCAGGCTAATAATTTCGCTATACGCTGGACGATTGGTTTCCCTGCTTAAAATTATTGCCCGTTTTAATTGCCGCTCGATTGTTTCGGCATTAGGTGACTGATCAAACCAATCAGTCGCTTGCGAGGGTAAGGGAATCATCCATTGCCGTAAATTATTTTCATTAAACCAAATTAATTGGCTAATCTCATGGTTATTGGCGACAAAGGCTTCAGCCTGTTTTAATACTTTTACTTGGGCATTGTTATCGGTGTTGGCCTTAGCCAGCTCTTGACTCATTGCCACTAATGCTTCTGAGTTTGTTAAAAAACGCAATTGAATGCGTTGCTTTACAAATGAAAGCTCTCTGAAGAGAGCATTTTCTTGCTGGGAGCGCTCTTGCATTTGGAGCGTTCCCAAAATAATGCCTATCGCCAGTGTAAAAATAATAATTGCTAATAGCGGTGTAAAGACAATGCGTGATGCCCGCAACTTTGTTAAAAGGTTGCGGTTAAAGAGTTTGGCTGCGAAGAGTTGTTTGAGGGAGCGCATGGGGCGTATAGAGATTACCCTTATTCTGCCTTATTCCCAAGTTGATTTGCAGCGCAATATAATTCCATATTATGATAAATACTATCATTATGTGGAATATTTCTTGTCAATATAACTTTCTCTTCTTAAAATTCAGCCATAAAGTGAAGTTCAACGGCATTACATATCACTATGGAGATTAAAAATGGCAGCAGTTCCAGAGCAAATATTGGGGCAACTTATTGCCAACACCAAGGATGAAGATCCAGGTGAAACTCAAGAGTGGTTACAAGCGCTTGATGGCGTAATTCGTACCGAAGGCGCTGAACGGGCAGCGTATTTAATTGACCAACAAATTTCCCATGCCCGCGTGAATGGCGTTAATCAAGCCTTCCATGCTGAAACACCCTATATCAATACGATTCCCGTTGAATTGCAAGTACGCTTACCAGGCGATCAAAATATTGAACATCGGATCCGTTCTTATACTCGTTGGAATGCGATGGCCATGGTGTTGCGGGCAAACAAAGATACCAATGTGGGTGGGCATATTTCTTCGTTTCAATCGGCCGCCACTTTATATGATGTTGGATTTAATCACTTTTGGCATGCGCCTTCTGAGCAACATGGCGGTGATCTCATTTTTGTTCAAGGGCATTCTGCGCCAGGTGTTTATGCACGGGCCTTCATGTTGGGCAGGCTCGAGGCTAGCCAGTTAGACCATTTCCGCCAAGAGGTCGGAGGTAAAGGTATTTCGAGCTACCCCCATCCTTGGTTGATGCCCGATTTCTGGCAATTTCCAACGGTCTCGATGGGTCTGGGGCCAATTATGGCGATCTATCAAGCGCGCTTCATGAAGTATTTAGAAGACCGCGGTTTCGCAATTACAAAAGGTCGCAAGGTCTGGGCTTTTTTAGGTGACGGTGAAACCGATGAGCCTGAATCGTTAGGTGCAATTGGCATGGCTGGCCGCGAAAAACTAGATAACCTTATTTTTGTGGTGAATTGTAATTTACAGCGGCTTGATGGTCCTGTGCGTGGAAATGGCAAGATTATTCAAGAGCTTGAAAGTGAATTTCGTGGAGCAGGTTGGAACGTCATTAAGGTAGTGTGGGGCGGCCATTGGGATGCTTTGTTTGCGCGCGATAAAAAAGGTATTTTGATGCAGCGTTTGGGTGAAATTGTTGACGGTCACTATCAAACCATGAAGTCTAAGCATGGCGCCTATGTGCGTGAAATTGTATTTAATACCCCCGAATTAAAAGCGCTAGTGGCCGATTGGAGTGATGATGATATTTGGAATTTGAATCGCGGCGGTCATGATCCCCATAAGGTGTATGCCGCATTTCATGCCGCGGTTCATCATGAAAATCAACCTACGGTTATTTTGGCTCATACCATTAAAGGTTACGGTATGGGGGGGTCAGGTGAGGGCATGAATATTGCCCACCAAGCTAAAAAAATGAACCCTGAAGATGTGCGGCGTTTCCGTGATCGTTTTGATATTCCAGTAAGTGATGATCAGTTAGATGAGATCCCTTTGGTTAAATTTGCAGATGGCAGCCCCGAGTTGGAATATATGCGGGCGCGGCGTAATGAACTTGGTGGTTATTTGCCCCAACGTCGCACCAAAGCTGAAAGCTTGCCAGTACCCGCGCTAGACACTTTTGCACCGCTTTTAGAGGCGACTAGTGAAGGACGTGAAATATCTACGACGATGGCATTTGTGCGACTGCTTAATATTGTGATTCGCGACAAAATTTTAGGTAAGCGGGTTGTGCCAATTGTGCCCGATGAATCGCGTACCTTTGGTATGGAGGGAATGTTTCGACAACTAGGCATCTGGAATCAATTGGGGCAGCAATACACCCCTGAAGACCATGATCAGTTGATGTTTTATAAAGAAGATAAGCACGGCCAAATTTTGCAAGAAGGCATTAATGAGGCGGGTGGAATGTGCGATTGGATAGCTGCGGCGACCTCGTATTCAACCCATGGCGTACCGATGCTACCTTTTTATATTTTTTACTCGATGTTTGGCTTTCAACGTATTGGCGATTTAGCTTGGGCAGCCGGTGATATGCGTAGCCGCGGTTTTTTGCTTGGAGGTACTGCTGGCCGAACTACCTTAAATGGGGAGGGCTTGCAACATGAAGATGGTCATAGTCACGTATGGAGTGCAGCGGTGCCTAATTGCATTAGTTACGACCCTACTTTTGCTTTTGAATTAGCGGTTGTGATTCAGGATGGTATGCGTCGTATGCTTACTGAGCAAGAAGACGTGTATTACTACATCACCCTGATGAATGAAAATTATGCGCATCCAGGTATGCCAAAAGGCGCAGCGGAAGACATTATTAAAGGGATGTATAAGTTACAAAGTATGGGCGAGCCTAACGCGAAATTACGCGTTCAACTATTGGGTTGCGGGACCATTTTCCGTGAAGTGATCGCAGCTGCCGAGCTGTTACAAAGTGAATGGGGTGTAGCTACTGATTTATGGGGTTGCCCGAGTTTTACGGAGTTAGCGCGGAATTGGAATGCCGTGAATCGTCATAACCTCTTGAATCCTGCGGCTGAGCCAAGCTTGTCGCATGTCGAGATTTGTTTAAAAGATACCATTGGCCCCGTAATTGCAGCAAGTGATTACATTCGGATGTTTGCCGAACAAATTCGCCCGGCAATTCAAAATTTGGGAAGACGTTACGAAGTGTTGGGCACCGATGGCTTTGGTCGCTCGGATACGCGTGAAAATTTACGACAATTTTTCGAAGTAGATCGCCATTGGATTGTGTTAACTGCCTTAAAAGCACTAGCAGATTCTGGCCAATTAGAGCGGCAGAAAGTTACCGAGGCCATACAGAAATATGGCATTGATACCAACAAGCCTAATCCACTAACAGTTTAATGCCCAGCCTAATATACGGTTAAAGTTCTTATGAGCCAATTAATTGAAGTTAAAGTTCCCGACATCGGTGATTACCAAGACATTCCAGTCATTGAAGTTTTAGTTCAGCCTGGCGATGTGATTGAAAAAGAGCAGTCTTTAATTACCCTTGAGTCGGATAAGGCAACAATGGATGTGCCTTCTTCCCATGCTGGTGTCGTTAAGGAGGTGAAGGTAAAGGTTGGCGATAATATTTCTGAAGGTGGGCTGGTTTTGCTGCTGGAAGCTACTGACGCTGCGGCAACCCCCCCAGTCGCAGCCGCACCAAGTCAAACGGCCGCTCCTTTAGCTGCAGTGGCACAACCGCATACAGCTTCAGCTCCTCCCGCAGTTGCCGTTACTCAAACTCATACGGCCACCCCAACAACAGTGACTAGCCCAATAGGGGATAGCGACTTAATGGGGAAAGCTAGCCATGCCAGCCCGTCGGTGCGTAAGTTTGCGCGCGAATTGGGAGTGCAAGTTGCCTTAGTAACGGGTTCTGGTTTGAAGGGCAGAATTACGCAGGAAGATGTGCAGGCTTTTATTAAAGCAGCAATGATTGCTAATACCGGTTCTCATACTAATGCGTCAGCTACGGGATTAGGTAATTTCAATCTTTTACCTTGGCCTAAAGTGGATTTCACTAAATTTGGTGCAGTCGAGCGGCAACCGCTGTCGCGCATTAAAAAAATCTCTGCTGCAAATTTAGCGCGTAATTGGGTGATGATTCCCGCTGTTACTTATCATGAAGATGCTGACATTACTGATTTAGAAGCCTTCCGCATTTCAACGAACAAAGAAAATGAGAAGCAGGGTAAAAAAATTACCATGCTCGCTTTTTTAATTAAGGCGGCCGTTGCAGCCTTGAAAAAATATCCTGAATTTAATAGTTCGCTTGATGGTGATGACCTGGTCTTGAAAAAGTATTTTCATATTGCCTTTGCTGCAGATACGCCCAATGGTTTGGTTGTTCCAGTGATAAAAAATGCTAATCAAAAAGGTATTTTTGAGATTGCCCAAGAAACCTCCGAATTGGCGGCGCTCGCTAGAGAGGGAAAATTAAAGCCCGATCAAATGCAGGGAGCCAGCTTTACCATTTCTTCCGTCGGCGGTATTGGCGGCACCGCTTTTTCACCTATTGTGAATGCGCCTGAAGTCGCTATTTTGGGTGTGAGTAAGGCGGCCATGAAACCAGTTTGGGATGGCCAGCAATTTATTCCCCGTTTAATTTGCCCCTTGTCATTAAGTGCTGATCATCGCGTCATTGATGGTGCTTTGGCAACCCGCTTTAATGCCTATATTGCCCAATTGCTCGCTGATTTTCGGCGTGCAGTACTGTAAGGAGCGCAGATGACTAAGCAAGCCTTAATCGTGCCTGATATTGGCGATTACGATGATGTGCCGGTAATTGAAGTGCTGGTTAAAGTAGGCGATAGCGTCGAAAAGGAACAGCCCTTATTTGTTTTAGAGTCGGATAAAGCCACCATGGAAGTTCCAGCAGAAATCGCTGGAAAAATAGTGAGCCTAGCAATTAAGCTAGGCGATAAAGTGGGTAAGGGTACGGTGATTGGCGAGATTGAAGTCACTGCAGTGGCATCTTCGGCGGCACCGGCTACGGCGCCTTCGCAGTCATCTGCACAGACTACGTCACTACCTCCAGTGCCTACCCCAGCTTCTTCAGTTTCAGCGCCTAGAGCAGCCGGGCAATATAGTGGCGCCGTACAGCATGAGTGCGAAGTACTCGTTTTGGGTGCAGGGCCTGGTGGCTATAGCGCTGCTTTTCGTAGCGCCGATTTAGGTATGAAAACGATTTTGCTCGAGCGTTATGCGAACTTAGGCGGGGTTTGTTTAAATGTGGGCTGTATTCCCTCAAAAGCCTTATTACATACTGCTGCAGTAATGGATGAAGTGAAATCTATTTCTCGCCATGGCGTTCGCTATAGCGCTCCGGAAATTGACCTCGCTGAATTACGCACCTATAAAGAATCAGTCATTGGTAAGTTAACCAGCGGTTTGGCTGGTATGGCTAAAGCACGTAAGGTGACTGTCGTTCGCGGGGTTGGCCATTTTCTTGATGCGAATCATGTGGCTGTTCATTTGACCCGTGGTGATGGCCAAGATTTAAGCGGCGCACAGGAAGTGATTCGTTTTCAAAAAGCCATCATTGCAGTTGGTAGTCAACCTGTGCATTTACCGTTTTTACCAGCCGACCCGCGTATTGTGGATAGTACGGGAGCATTGCAATTAAAGAGTATTCCAAAGCGCATGTTGGTTATTGGCGGCGGCATTATTGGTTTAGAGATGGCGACCGTTTATAGTGCCCTCGGCACAAAGATCGATATTGTGGAAATGTTAGATGGCCTGATGGCTGGCGCTGATCGGGATTTGGAAAAGGTTTGGGAAAAACAGAATGCAGGACGTTTTGAGCATATTTTCTTAAAGACCCGTGCCGCCAAGGCCGAAGCAAAGCCAACAGGAATTGAAGTGACGTTTGAGGGTGAGCACGCTCCCGCTTCGCCACAAAGCTACGATTTAGTGTTGGTTGCTGTGGGACGCACGCCAAACGGCAAAAAAATTGACGCGGGTTTAGCAGGCGTGCAGGTTGATGAGCGCGGATTTATTGCTGTTGATAAACAAATGCGTACCAATGTACCGAACATTTTTGCGATTGGTGACTTAGTAGGGCAACCCATGCTGGCCCATAAAGCCGTACATGAAGGGCATGTAGCAGCAGAAGCTGCTGCTGGTCAAAAATCTTTTTTTGATGCTAAGCAAATTCCTTCAGTGGCCTATACCGACCCTGAAGTTGCATGGGCTGGATTAACAGAAGAGCAATGTAAGGCACAGGGAATTGCTTATGAAAAAGGTTTATTTCCTTGGGCTGCAAGTGGCCGTGCAATTGCCAATGGACGCGATGAGGGTTTTACTAAATTACTATTTGATGCGGCCACGCAGCGCATAATTGGCGGCGGTATTGTTGGCACCCATGCGGGCGATTTAATTGGCGAAGTGTGTTTAGCTATTGAGTTAGGCGCCGATGCAATTGATATGGGTAAAACGATTCATCCCCATCCAACCTTAGGTGAAACAGTGGGTCTAGCTGCAGAAGTACAGCATGGCTCGTGTACGGATTTACCTGCCCAGCGGAAGAAATGAAAAAAGCCCAGAAATTCTGGGCTTCAATCATTTTGCTACGGTCGAGATCGGATAAAACGACTTATTTGCTTTTGCCGCCCTTAGCTGACTTCACAGCTTTATCGGCTGCTTGCATGACACTGTCGGTAGCAGTATTTAAGTTGGTTTGGGCAATATCAATTGCGTGTTTAACGGCCTTTTGGCTGTTTTCAAATACGGTACTGGCTGAGGCAATGGCTTGCTTCATGGCATTAACTGCCGCCTCGGATCCTGCAGGTGCACTTTTCGCCCAATCGTCTACCATCGACTGAATTTTCTTCTGGCTAGCCTGAATTTCGGCTTCAGCAGATTGGCTGAAGGAGCTGTGGGTTTCATGCGCTAAATCGTAGAGGTGGCGGCTATACGCCATAATTTTTTCAGCCATGGGTTTAACTGTGTCGGCTTGATGAGCCAGCAATTGCTGAATATCTTTAATTTCCAAAGCTTTCTTCGCATTTCCTAAGCTATCGGTAAGGCTTGATTTTGCTATTTGCATATTCAGTTCAACCAACTTCTCAATACTTTTTAAAGCTTGGCCAGTGAGGCCGCTTAATGTTTCTAGGTTGGCTTTTTGGGCTGCTGCTAATTGTTCTGGTGTTAAGTTCATTATTACTCTCCGCAGGTTTTTTAATTAATAAAAAAGGGCTTTTGGTAGTTTTCTATTGTCCTATTGGCCCCTAGGTTATGCACCTAATTTTTATAATTATATAGCAAAATTGATGCAATGCAACAAAAAAGGCCAGTTTCCGGTTTCCGCCTAAAATAAGGGCCATGATCCCATTTTTGTGCCTAGTGGCAGCTCAATAACACAATGCGCTTTTCACTAGAGGCCGCGATGGGGCCCATTTTTGTCCTTATTTGGAGTACCGGCTTCATTATTGCGCGGCTCAGCATGCCTTATGTCGAGCCAGCCACTTTTTTGCTTTGGCGCTTCATGGGAGTTTTATTGGCCATGGGTATCCTGAGCTTAATTTGGCGCCCCGTTTGGCCCAAATGGCCATTAGCTGGTCACATTGGCGTTGCTGGGGCTTTATTGCAGTTTGGCTATCTTTTAGGAGTATGGTGTGCAGTGCGCTTTGGCATGAGCGCAGGCTTAGCCGCACTGATAGTAGGCTTGCAACCGATTTTGACAGCCTGGTGGTCGGCGTGGGTCGCAGAGCATGTTACCCAACGACAATGGCTGGGTTTGGCTTTGGGGTTTATTGGAGTGGCATTTGTGGTGTTTGAAAAAACCCATTTTGTACAACTACCATTAGCAAGTTATTTGCTCATTATTGGAGCCTTACTATCGATTACGCTGGGTACCTTATATCAAAAAAAGTTTTGTGCCAACTTTGATTTACGGGCTGGATCACTCATTCAGTTTGCCGTTGCGGTGGTGTTGACTGCCATTACTGTTGCCTTATTTGAAACTGGCAAGATGGTGTGGAATTGGCCCGTTGTTATTGCCTTGGGATGGTCTATTGGGCCGCTCTCGATTGGATCAGTGAGCTTGTTATTTTTATTAATTCGTAAGGGTGCCGCTACCCGCGTAACTAGTTTGTTGTATTTAACTCCGCCAACCACTGCAGTTATGGCTTGGATTGGTTTTCATGAGCCGCTAACCGCGCTGATGATTTTTGGCATTCTTTTAACCATGGTAGGTGTTCTCATAGTGAATCACAAAGCGCAAGTCAGTCTTCCCTAGCGCTATTTTTAGATGTTGGTTTGCATAAATGCGTTGCTTGGCTGAAAAAGTATTTATCATGCTCAGATTCAGGTCGATAGAAAGTGGTTTAGATGGGTTTTCAATTTATTGAATATTTAAAGCATTCTGCCTTATTGCAGTGGCAGCATTTCTGTGTTGCAGGAGTTCTGGCGTTTATCATTTTAGGTGGTCTTCTCGGCAACCCGGCTGTCGCGCAAAATAACGGTAGTACTAATACTAAGAAAAAAGCCTCTACTCAAGCAGTTGCCCCGGTTGCGGCTGTTAGCAATAAATCAGCACCCAAAACGAGCGCTAAGGTTGTCGTCGCTAAAAAGCCTAAGCGAGTACGCATTACCGTTACCCGCCAACCCACTACTATGGTTGCTGAAGCGGCGCGACCATCCTTTGCCACCGCCTTGGGTTTGCGTGGGCAGCATGATGAATTAAGTTTGAAATCGAGCGTAGCTTTAGTCGTGAATCAAGATACTAAAGAAGTGATTTTCGAGAAAAATTCGAACGTGAGTTTACCGATTGCCTCGATAACCAAATTGATGATGGCGATGGTGGTGCTCGACTCTAAATTGCCCCTTGATGAGCTCTTGGTAATTAATGCCGAGGATGTGCAAAGCTATAAGCATTCACGCATCGCTTTAGGTTCTGCCTTTAGCCGCGAAGATTTTTTACGTTTAGCTTTAATGTCTTCAGAAAATCGAGCTGCTTATACCCTTGGGCGTAATTATCCTGGCGGTATGACCGCGTTTGTTGCCGCGATGAATCGGAAGGCCAAAGAATTGGGCATGGTGCATTCTAATTACGCTGACCCAACCGGTTTAATGAGTGAAAACGTGGCTAGCGCAGAAGATTTAACCCGCATGCTAAATGCTGCTTACCAATATAAATTAATTCGCGAGTTTTCTACTTTACCCGAGCAAACTATTTTGATTAATAATCGGCCGCAAAAATTTTTAAATACCAATCGCTTGGTTCGTTCTGGCAATATGGATATTGGCCTGCAAAAAACGGGTTTTATTAATGCTGCGGGTAAATGTTTGGTGATGCAAGCACGGGTAAACGGTGCACCACTTTTATTGGTATTTTTAGATTCAGTTGGTACACAGTCGCGCTTTGCCGATGCTGAACGGGTGCGAGATTGGTATGAACGCATTCCAATTGGTGCTGCACCTGCTGGGCGCCAATTAATGTGAGACTAGAGAATCATTTTAAGAAGTTGATTTGGGTTTAAAGCCAAGCCCACGGGAGATTTGAACGGCAGTTTCTTGCAGGGCTTTAAGCCAGTCTACCTGCATACGATCGGTAGGTGCGCTTAACGATAAACCCGCTACTAATTTTCCACTGTCATCAAAGATGCCCGCAGCCAAACAGCTTACCCCCAGCTCAAGTTCTTCATCGTCGCGGGCATGGCCTAATTTTTTTGCTTTACCCAGTTCCATTTCCAGCGCATTGACTTCAGTAATGCTATTGCGAGTATGGCCAGTTAAACCTGTGCGGGTTGCATAGGCACGTACTTGCGGCGCTTCATCGCTAGCTAAAAAGAGCTTACCCACCGAAGTTAAGTGCAAGGGCGCGCGACCACCAATAGCACGAACCACTTGCATGCCAGAGCGTTCGCTGTAGGCGCGATCGACATAAATAATTTCATCTCCTTGACGCAAGGAAAGATTGACCGTTTCCCCAGTAAGTTTATGCAGGTTACGCATGGGCATTTGGGCAGCTTCACGCACCGATAGGCGCGCTTTGACTAAATTACCTAACTCTAAAAGCTTCAAGCCTAGACGGTAAGTACCACCATCGCCGCGCTCAACCAAGCGACAGGCAACTAAGTCGTTGAGGATACGGTGCGCAGTTGAGGAATGCAGGCCAGTTTGCTCGGCTAGCACTTTAAGGGGGCTGGCTTCCTCCTGCTCGGCCAAAGCATCGAGCAAATTCATCATGCGCTCGACAACCTGAATCGCAGTTTTACCCACTTCCCCTATGGCTTTGGGCGTTTTGGAGGGCTTGGCAATAGTCATGCTCTTATTGTAGCTATTCTTACTACGATTGCATATTATGAAATCAAATTTTATAGCTGCGCTTTTAGCGCTTGGGTGCGAGGGCCTTGACGCACTCGTTAATGAGGCTGGGACCGCGGTATATCAGTCCTGTATACAGTTGAATGAGTTGCGCACCCGCGCTTATTTTTTCTTGGGCATCGTGACCCGACAGGATGCCGCCCACCCCAATAATGGGAATTTGATTGTGGAGTTGGGCATGTAAGCTGGCAATGAGTTGATTAGAGCGCTGTTGAAGTGGGGCGCCGGAGAGTCCCCCCATTTCTTGGGCGTGTTCAAGTCCTTGTACCCCCTCGCGCAAAGTGGTGGTATTGCTAGCGATCACTGCATCGATGCCATACTCCAAAAGCAAATTGGCTATGAGAACCACATCGCTTGCTACTAAGTCGGGCGCAATTTTTAGAAAAAGCGGCTTTTTCAAGCCAAATTGATCGGCTAAACGTTGACGTGCTTCACTTAAATGGGTCAACAGGGCGCGCAAGGGCGCCTCTTCCTGGAGGGAGCGTAAATGGGCTGTATTTGGCGACGATATATTAATGGTGATGTACGAAGCGACTTCATAGACTGCCGTCATGGCGGCGATATAGTCATCCGCTGCATGCTCAATTGGGGTCGTGGCGTTTTTTCCAATATTGAGGCCAATGATGCCGCCCGTTTGCCAAAAATGGGATTGCCTTACTCGCTCTACACAGGCGACCACGCCATCGTTATTAAAGCCCATGCGGTTAATTAAGGCTTGTGCCGCGCTGAGGCGGAACATGCGCGGCTGAGGATTACCTGCTTGCGGTCGTGGTGTAACGGTACCAATTTCTAAATACCCAAAACCTAAACGGGCTAAAGCATCAATATGGCGACCATCTTTATCGAGTCCCGCAGCAAGACCTACCGGATTAGGGAAAGTGAGACCACAGAGAGTCTGTGGTTGAGGGGGGATCGAGGGAACAACATATTTTAATAAGCCTAAGCGCTCTGCGCGGTCTAAGTTTCCTAAAGTGAGGTTATGCGCTTGCTCCGCGTCGATTAAGAATAAACCGGGGCGCAATAAGGCATAGACGTCAATCATGGCGATACATTAGACAAGGGTAGTACAGCGGGTGAGGCTAGGGTTTGCCATTGTTCGTTAATTAAACCCTCAAGCGGTTGAAATTTTGCTTTATAGGCCATCTTCTCACTGGCTTGAATGTAATAGCCTAGGTAGAGATAGTTTAAGCCAAGTTGCTGGGTTTGATTAATTTGCCAGAGCACGCTATAGGTACCAAAACTAGTAGTGGCATCGTTAGCATCAAAAAAAGTATAGACCGAAGAGATGCCCTGTTCGAGAATATCAATCATGCTAACCATGCGTAAGCGGCCAGGATGTTCGCCGCTGAGCCCATCGCGAAATTCTACTAGTCGAGAGTTCACCCGACTTTGTAATAAGAATTGGCGGTACTGGTCTTCATCATCGCGATCCATATCTCCGCCTGCATGACGCTGATTTTGGTATTGTTGGTAGAGTTCGTAGTGTGCTTCTTGGTAAGTTAAATTTAAGACTTGAACTTGTAAATGCGCATGTTTTTTCCAAGCGCGACGTTGACTGCGGTTGGGGCTAAATTGGTTGACCGGAATGCGGGTTGCGATGCAGGCTTGGCATTGATCGCAATAGGGCCGGTATGTAAACAGACCACTGCGTCGAAAACCAGCATTGACTAGCTCGCCATATAAATCAGCATGAATGGAATGCGAAGGAGTGGCAACTTGCGAGCGGGCAATTTGATCGGGCAAATAGCTACAGGGATAAGGTGCGGTGGCATAAAACTGTAGGGCCGTTAAGGGTAGCTCGTTAACTTGCGTCATAGCCAGCGTTGCAAAATTGCTTTATCAAAAGACCATGGCACCGCCGTCTGGTTTTGTTGAATCGCTTGGTTAATGTGTTGAAGAAATGCGGCGCGTGTAATGGGGCGAGCCCCTAAAGAATTTAAATGCGCAGTTTCTTGTTGGCAATCGATTATTTTCACACCTCGATCGTAGCACCATGCGCAAAGCGCTGCCAAGGCAATCTTTGAAGCATTGTCGGTATAACTAAACATCGACTCTCCGTACACCATACCGCCAAAGTTAACACAATAGAGGCCGCCCAATAATTGGTCATTTTCAAGGACGGCAAGGCTATGGGCATGTCCAGCTTCATAAAGCGCGGTGTAGGCCTCAATTATTTCATGGGTAATCCAGGTGCCCTCCTGATTTTTGCGCTGGATGGTGGCGCAGGCCCTTAAAACAGCATCAAAATGCTGATCCACTTGTATTTGGGTGTTGGATTGATGATAAAAATGGCGTAAGGATTTATGAAGTGATTTACTGACAATAAATTGCGCGGGACTCAGCACCATGCGCGGGTCGGGCGACCACCATAAGACAGGTTGACGATCGGAATACCAAGGAAATAAACCTAATTGGTAAGCTTGGCTCAATTGACCTGGGTAAATATGTTCGCTTACTGCGAAGAGCCCAGGTACGGCTGGATCGGGATCAGGAGTAAGGCTGGGATCAGGAAAGGAATCGGCTATACCAAGCCACGGGATAGGACTCATCGAGTAATTACCACTTAGATTTTTTCGTGTGGGAGAATATCTCGGCTATGCATACTGCCAGCGAAGTGCGTAGCCATTTTACCTGCAGCCCGATCAGCAAAAAACCAGAGTAGCGTTTGTTTTACAGTCGGAAACGCAATCTCAGACCAAGGAATATCGGCTTCATTAAATAGGGCTACCTCTAAACTTTCCGTGCCCGCTAAAAAATCTGCGCTACGCATTTGCGCTAAATAAAATAGATGGACTTGCTCGACATGAGCCACATTTAGCAGGGAGTAAAGCGGCCCAATATCGACCTCAGCACCCGCTTCTTCGAGAGTTTCACGCGCTGCACCCATACTAGTACTTTCTCCAATTTCTAAAAATCCTGCGGGTAAGGTCCAGAAACCCAAACGTGGTTCAATCGCCCGCCGACAGAGTAATACTTGCTGCTGCCAGATGGGAATACTTCCGACTACATTACGGGGGTTGAGATAGTGAATGTGTTGACAAACCGAACAAACATGGCGCAGACGAGTGTCATCAGCGGGAATGTGTAGGGTGACGGGTGAGCCACAGCGGGTGCAATATTTCATCAGGAATTCGTTTTATTAAGGCGGAATGCGGGAGTGATATTAAAAAGTGGCCGACAAGGGGCCACGTAGGGCATTACAAATAATAATCTCTTCGGCAGCTAAGACTTCAGCAACAGTCAGGTTGACCTCATGGGTTTGACGCTGATTATCATCGAGTAACTGTTGGCGCATGATTCCAGGTAAGACACCCGCAGTGAGGGGTGGCGTTAACCATTGCTGGCTTTCTTTGGGACGGATAAACAGCGAACTCCGCCCCCCTTCGGTAACCATGCCTTGCTCATTAGTAAAGAGGGCATCAAAGCCGCCTTGCTGAACTGCCGCTTGCCAAGCCGTATCGTAGGCTAAGCGTTGAGTAGTTTTATGTTGTAAGAGCAGATTACCGGAATGCATGATGGCCATGGCAGGATCGCGGAGCAAATCTTGCGCCCAAAAAATGTTGACTGGGCTTGGTAGGGCCGCTAGCGCGCTAAATTGAAATGACAACAAGCCCGCGGGCGATAAATCGATTCTAAGACGAAACTCGCCCTGCGCAGGAATTTGCTGGAGGGCATCTTCAACACAGCTATGCCACTGTGATGATGAAATGGGAATGCCTAAACTCTGTGCTGATTTGGTTAAACGGGCGTAGTGGGCAGCCAGTTGTACTGCTTGGCCTGTAGTGACGCGGATGGTTTCAAATAAACCCACGCTACTGGGTAAATGACTTAAAAAACCCGACTTGACTTGGCACTCTTCCCATTCTGCGGCTGGATTTGAATCATTGGTAATGCCTGCACCTACTCCCATCACAAAATGGGTTGCTTGGGTTGCGGCATTGCGACTTAATTGAATGGTGCGAATGGGTACACTTAAAGCAAAGTCTTGGTTGGGATCAAACCAACCTAAAGCGCCGCAGTAATAGTTGCGAGCTTGGGGTTCGAGCGAACGAATAATTTCCATACTACGTTTTTTGGGCGCACCAGTGACCGAACCACAAGGAAAAATTGCCGCCAAGATTTGTTGTAATGAAATTCTAGGCTGTAATTGGGCGGTGACGGTTGACGTCATCTGTAATACATCACCATGACGGGCCACTTCAAATAATGCAGGCACAGTAACGCTACCAGTAAGCGCAATGCGACCAAGATCGTTACGTAATAAATCTACAATCATGACATTTTCTGCGCGATTTTTAGGGTCGGCGCTTAATGCCGCAGTTGAGCTTTCAAGTGCATTGGCTGTACCTTTCATCGGCATCGCCGCAATTTGCTGGCCAGTGCGCTGGACAAAGAGTTCGGGCGAGTGCGACAAAATATAATGTGTGTTGGCCGCCACAAATGCACCATAACGACCTGGTTGACGGGCGCGTAAGCGGGCATAGAGAGCTAGTGGTGCACCATAGGCTTGACCTCGCACTTGATAAGTATGATTAATTTGATAGGTATCGCCACTTTGTATCCACGCTTGAATGCGCGCAATATCGGCACTGAAGTCTGTTGCTGAAAGGGACTCACTTAAATGAGCTACCCCTGCGCTCGCTTCATCTGGCGGCAATTGTTGTAGCTCTGCCAAAAGCCATTGATCTACCTCTGTTTTACTCAGCTTGTTGACCGTTGAAAAAGCCCAGGCTTCAATTAAAGGATCTTCGGCCATTGCTTTAGCAGGTTGCGGCGCATGATCATTGCGCGACGACATGCCTTGTAAATAGTGACCTAATTCATAAGCAAAGGCAGCGACTACATAGAGACCTTGTTGGGTCGCAGACTCAATTGCCGTAAGACAGCTAGCAATTTCTGTGACCTGTTTAGCAGCCCAGTATTGAGTTGGGTGGCGGTAGAGGCGACTGGTTGGTAGCGCAGGCGTGCTTTCAACATCATCAAGCAAGATCATTGTGAACGCTTACGGCAGTTAGTTGGCGGAAATGAATTAGCTTAATTCAAAATAGTGGCCGACTGAATCACAACCGGCACGGTTGGTACATCAGCGAAGCGTCCCGCACCAGGCACATTTACCGTTGTAGTCTGCACTTTTTTGATGGCATCAATAGTTTGCATGCCTGAAATCACTTTGCCAAAGACGGTATAACCATTACCTGCAGCATTGGGATAGTTGAGGGCTTCATTGTCTTTGACGTTAACAAAAAATTGTGCAGTGGCTGAATCAGGATCGGCAGTACGTGCCATGGCAATGGTGTAGGCTTGATTCTTGAGGCCGTTTTGGGCTTCTGAAGGAATTGGTGCTTGGGTTGGTTTTTGTACCATTTCGGCAGTAAAGCCACCACCTTGAATCATGAAGCCGTCAATGACACGATGAAAAATAGTGCCATTATAAAAACCGCTTTTGACATAATTCAAAAAATTAGCAGTTGATTTAGGCGCTTTAGTTGCATCTAATTCAACCACAAAGCTACCCAAAGTCGTTTTCATTTCAACTTTAGGGCCTGCATAGGCGAATTGTGCAAAGCAAGCCAGGCTGACGATAGTTGTGAATAAAACCAGAATTTTACGCATAGCAATTTCCTTTAAAAAGAGATGAATAGGTTACGCTGCAAGGCAGTCATCCCTAATTGTATTGAGTATTAGTTTTCTGGGTTCTAACGATCAGCATGGGCTTGTGCTAGTTCATCCCAAGCGGTAGTGTAGTTGGGGGTGCGTTGGGACGCCTGCATGCGCCAGTGTGGCTGCAGACCAGCGCCAGCCAAGCTTAAGGTATTGGCACCATACTTTTGATTGAGGTGATCCATGACATGCATGACTTTATTATTGCGCGCAGGCGCATCTGCCACGAATAGATTCCCTTGTTGCTGCGTAGCAGGGTGTAATCCGAGTAGGATGACCCCTGCTTTTTTATAGCGATACCCTGCGCGATAGATTTTTTCGATGCCTAAGACCGCGAGTTGTGCTAAGCGACGGGTATCGTTACTTGCCACAATCAGGGGTAAGGTAAGGCTATTCGCATACTGTTTTTGTTGGCTGGAAAAAGGATTCGTTTGGATGAATACGACGATATGTGAGCAGACTGAGTCTTGTTGGCGCAATTTTTCTGCCGCGCGCGCAGTGTAGCTTAATACGGCTGCACTTAAATCGGTCAATGTGGTAATGGGTTGACCAAAACTTTTACTCGAAATAATCTGTTGTTTGCGCTTTTCCTGATTGGTTTGGGTATCTTCTAAGGCGAGACAAGCGAGGCCATTTAATTCTGCAACTGTGCGCTCGAGTACAACGCCAAAACGTTGACGGATTAAGCTGGCCTGCGCATATTTCAAATCGCGGCAAGTTTGAATTGCCAGCGCTCTTAATTGCACGCGTAAGCGTCTACCAACACCCCAAATTTCACCGACATCTATTTGGGCCATTAAGCAATCTTCTACCAAGGGCTCACAAGCCTGCCAATCGAAAACACCGCCATACTGTGGGCGTTTTTTGGCGAGATGGTTTGCTAATTTGGCGAGGGTTTTGGTTTTGCCGATACCTACGCTAGTGGGTAAACCTAAGTAGCGCCGCGTAGACCGACGAATGGTTTGGCCATAGCTGACGGCATCATGATGGATGCCGGTTAGATCGAGAAAGCATTCATCAATGGAATAAATTTCTTGTTGGGGTGCAAAACTGCTAAGTAAAGTCATCATACGCGCACTCATATCACCATAGAGTGTGTAGTTGGAGCTAAACCAAATGAGACCATGGCTTTGCATTAGATGTTTAGCTTGAAAAAAAGGGATGCCCATGCCAATACCTAAATCTTTTGCTTCTTGACTACGCGCGACGATACAACCATCGTTATTTGAAAGTACAACTACGGGCCTTTTTTCTAGCTGCGGATTAAAGACGCGCTCACAAGAAACATAAAAATTATTGGCGTCAATGAGCGCAAAGGTAGGTGGTGCGCTGTTAAATGGTTGGGGCATGAAAAAGAATGAATGGCCAGAATGGGAAGAAAATTGCTAGTCGAGAGGCGGTGACGAAGGGCTATGGCTTATGAATTACGTGTGAGACCACGCCCCAAATTTGTAATTCTTGGTCGGCTGCGATGGCCAGATCGGGATAGCTGGGATTATCAGCTTTAAGAATAATTTTGCCGCGCTGCCGATGCAGTCGTTTAACGGTGAGCTCACCATCAATTACAGCAATGACGACGCGGCCATGGGTGGGCTCGACTGAGCGATCAATCACCAATAAATCGTTATCGTGAATACCGGCGCCAATCATCGAGTCGCCCTTGACGCGTAGAAAAAAAGTCGCTTCGGGATGCAAAACCAGATGCTCATTCAGATCAAGGCGCTTATCGTAATGATCGGCGGCAGGCGAAGGAAAACCTGCCGGAGCCGGGCAGGCGTAGAGCGGAAAACGAGCGACTTGCAGCGGGTATTTGGGGCGAATAAGTGAATTTTGCATATACTGTATTTTTATACAGTATAGGGGAGTTTTTTGACAATCGCTTATTTCTTCGCGTCGACGTCCAATTGACGCAAAAAAGCCATTTTTTCCGCAATTTGGCTTTCTAAGCCGCGCTCAACTGGCTCATACCAGCGGGGCTCTGGCATACCAGTCGGTAGATAAGTTTCACCGGCAGCATAAGCATGGGGTTCATCGTGTGCATAACGGTAGGCGTGACCATGACCAAGCCCTTTCATTAGCTGAGTAGGCGCATTACGTAAATGGATTGGTACTTCACGACTTTGGTCGCCTGCCACAAAGGCGCGTGCGGCGTTGTAGGCGTTGTAACTCGCATTACTTTTAGCCGCTACTGCTAAATACACGACTGCTTGACCAAGGGCTAATTCACCTTCAGGTGAGCCTAGTCGCTCATAGGTTTGCGCTGCATCGTTAGCCAATTGCATCGCGCGGGGATCGGCCAAGCCGATATCTTCCCAGGCCATGCGCACAATCCGGCGGGCTAAGTAACGTGGGTCGGCGCCGCCATCAAGCATGCGGCATAACCAGTAGAGCGCTGCATCGGGATGCGAGCCGCGGACGGATTTATGCAAAGCAGAAATTTGATCATAAAACTGATCGCCGCCCTTATCAAAGCGCCTGACATTGCTCGCCAAGGTATTTTGCACATAAGCTTGATCAATTTGTTTGACTTCACAGCCTGGGGCTGAGAGGGCATTGCGAATTTGTTCGACTAAATTGAGTAAGCGGCGGGCATCACCATCGGCATGTGCCACTAAAGCTTCAATGGCCGCACTATCAAAGGCGATATCGGGGAGTGCAGCAGCGCGCGCGCGGGTTAAGAGTAGCTTGAGCTCAGCGGTGCTGAGCGGTTTGAGCACATAGACTTGCGCACGTGATAAGAGCGCTGAGATGACTTCGAAGGAAGGATTTTCGGTAGTGGCACCAATAAAAGTAAAGAGGCCCGATTCAACATGGGGTAAGAGTGCATCTTGTTGACTTTTATTGAAGCGGTGAATTTCATCGACAAATAAAATTGTTTGGCGGCCAAATTGCGCCATGGTTTGCTGGGCGCGTTCAATGGCTTCGCGAATTTCTTTTACGCCCGCCAAGACTGCAGAAATAGCAATGAAGTCGCGTTGAAAGGCTTGTGCAGACAGTCGCGCTAAAGTGGTTTTACCTACACCTGGCGGCCCCCATAAAATCATCGAGTGCGGTTGACCTGAAGCAAAGGCGAGATTTAGTGGTTTGCCAGCTGCCAATAAATGGGTCTGACCAATCACTGCGTCAATTGTTTTAGGGCGTAAAGCCTCGGCTAATGGTGGTGGCGGCTGCGTATCAAAGAGCTCGCCCATACTGTTTAATTCAGCAGAATCACGTTAGCACTCCAGGCTAAGCAAGCCATCGCCACGAAAGTGAGGTGGGTGCGCATCTGCAGGAATACGCGGCAAGCAACTTCATTGCTGAAGTAGTGGGGGTAAGTAGTTTTATCAATTACTAACTGAATCAGTAATAGTGCTGCCAAAATGAGCAGCGCTACCGGAATATAGAGATGCAAGGCCAACCAAGCGGTTAAGGCCGGAATCACACCCCACACCCAGGCATTGCGTTCGCTCCACCTTGTGGCAGTAGTAGGAGTTGAGTTGATTGAGCGCAAGCTAGCACCCCAATGGATTGCACCTAAAAATGCCACAATGACTGCGCCATATCCCGCTAAGGATTCAGCGGCGAGAAAATTATTCGGCGTTGAGCCCAGTTGCGTTACGAATGTCAAGCCAATAAACGGTAAGAGGCCGGCGTAACCCAGAAGGCGTACTGCTTTAAGTGGCATATTGATACACGCCACGGCCTGTTTTACGGCCTAAGTAGCCCGCCGCCACAAGCTCTTGGAGGAGGGGGCAAGGCCGATATTTTGAATCACTAAAGTTTTCAAAGTACACCTGCATGACAGCTAGACAAGTATCAAGACCAATTAAGTCGGCTAATGCCAGGGGACCAATAGGTTGATTGCAACCCAATTTCATACCCGCGTCGATATCTTCAGCGCTCGCTAAACCTTCGGCCAGCACAAAAAATGCTTCATTAATCATCGGCAACAAAATGCGGTTCACTACAAAGCCGGGTGAATTTTTAACGGTGATCGGTTCTTTGCCAATATATTTAGCCATTGCAATTACCGCATCATGAGTGGCATCGCTAGTTTGTAGACCGCGAATGACCTCAACCAAAGCCATTAAGGGCGGTGGATTAAAAAAATGCATGCCGATAAAACGCGCTGGATTAGAATTTAAGGCCGCGAGTTTAGTAATCGATAGTGAAGAGGTATTGGTGGCAATAATCGTTTCGGCGCTAACAATCTCATCAATTTGCTGCAGAATTTTTTCTTTAGTCGCCTGATTTTCGGTAGCAGCTTCAATGATGATTGAGAGCCCAGCGAGATCGTTATAGTTAGTACTACCTTTTACTTTTTGTAGGACAATTTCTTTCGCTTCAGCTGTAAGCACCGCTTTTTTAATGAGGCGATCTAAGCTTGTATTGATTTGATCTAGACCACGCTTAACCGCAGCATCGTTCATGTCGATCATTACGACATCAAGACCAGCAACTGCGCAAACCTGCGCGATGCCATTACCCATTGTGCCTGCGCCGATAATTCCGACTGATTGAATTTTCACGGCATACTCTCTATTAAATAATTACGACATTAAATGTTGCAGCACTTGCTTAATCTGGTTTTAGCTTTTCTGCTTTGGGCTTATGCCAAAGAGCTGATCTTTCGCGGGAGCGTTAGTTAGCGGTTTACGAAATTCTGCAAGTACTTGGACGCCGCGTTGAACTGCAGGGCGAGCGCCAATTTTTTCATACCATTTTTTAAAATGGGGGAAGTCATCCAATTCAATACCCTGGTTTTTCCAATTGCGGGTCCAAGGATAAGTCGCAATATCAGCAATCGTATATTCCTTGCCAGCAATAAATGGATGCTTGGCCAGTTGTCGGTCCATGACCCCATAAATGCGCTTGGCTTCATTGGTATAGCGATTCACGGCGTAGTCAATTTTTTCAGGCGCGTAGAGACGAAAGTGGTGGTTTTGGCCTAACATGGGCCCAACCCCTCCCATTTGAAACATCAACCATTCCATGACGACATATTTATCGCGGGTTGATTTCGGTAGAAAGCGACCTGTTTTCCCGGCGAGATAGAGCAAAATTGCACCCGATTCAAAGAGATGAATTGGCTTGCCATCAGGCCCATGCGGATCGACTAAAGCAGGAATTTTATTATTGGGGCTAATCGTTAAAAAATCAGGATTAAATTGGTCGCCTTTGCCAATATCCACAGCATAAGCGTCCCAATCACGGCCTAATTGATAACCGCATTCCTCCATCATCACATGGATCTTGTGCCCATTGGGGGTTGGCCAGCTATAGACTTCCATGGGCGTGTGTTTCTTTACCATCTGGTTTCCTTAAAGTGATTGCTTGATTTTACAAGTGCTGGAGGCGTAATAATGCACTTTTTAACGTTTCGGTCTGCTTAGCAAAGCAGAAGCGCACGACGCCTGATTCCAGTGGCTTGGCATAGAAGGCTGAAACCGGAATAGCCGCGACGCCGATTTCAGTCGTCAGCCAACGGCAAAAATCACTTTCATTCAATTTTGCTTCGGGCACGGTTAAGGCGGAATAATCGACACATTGAAAATAAGTGCCAGGGCAAGGCAGGAGTTGAAAGCGCGTGTTCGCTAAACCGGCACGAAAATAATCCCGTTTAGCTTGATAAAAACGCGGTAAATTTTGATAGTGTGCAGCAGTCTTTAGATACTGGGTAATACCATATTGCACAGGTGTATTAACGGTGAAGACATTAAATTGATGAACCTTACGAAACTCATGCGTAAGTTCGGCTGGTGCCGCCACATAGCCAATTTTCCAACCAGTGACATGATAGGTTTTGCCAAAGCTCGAAATCAGAAAGCTACGTTTAGCCAATTGCGGATGACTAGCAACGCTTTGGTGCGCTTGGCCATCGTAGACCATATGTTCATATACTTCGTCGCTACAAACTAGGACATCGGTATTTGCAAGTAGTGTTGCCAAGCGATCTAAGTCGGCCTTACTCCACACCATGCCCGTAGGATTATGGGGTGAGTTAATCATGATGAGGCGAGTTTTTTTATTGATCGCCTGACTTAATTGCTCCCAAGGAATTTCATAAGAAGTTACTTGGCCTTTCTGATCGCGGATGGTTTGAAGCGCAATGCCAATGGGTTTGCCACCTGCTAGTTCAATGGCGGGTTGGTAGCTATCGTACGCTGGCTCGAGCAAAATGACTTCATCACCAGAATGAACACAACAGAGCACAGCGGTCAAAATACCTTGTGTCCCTCCCGCAGTAATTGTGATTTCGGTTTCAGGCTGATAACTTTTGCCATACAAAGTTAGAATTTTCTCGGCAATCGCTTGGCGTAATTCAAGAATACCTGCCATGGGTGGATATTGATTATGACCAGCCATCATGGCAGCACTCACTGCTGCAATCAGGGCGGGATCGCACGGAAAGTCGGGGAAACCTTGGCCTAAATTAATTGCCTTTGACTCGCTGGCGAGCGCCGACATGATAGTAAAAATGGTCGTCCCCACGTGTGGTAAGCGCGAGGGAAAGGGCGCAATTGCAGCGGAATGTGCTGATGGTGGCGTGCTGTCGCTAAAATAGGGGGAATCTTGTTTCTTCATAACCAAATTGTGCCATGCTGATCGTTCTTTCCCCTGCAAAATCGTTAGATTACCAAACCCCAGTGAAGCTGAAAAAGTACACTCTCCCTGAATTCGTGCCCGAAGCCGCTGAATTGATTGCCAGCTTAAAAACACTCTCGCCCCCACAATTAGCTAAGCTAATGGGTCTATCTGATCCATTAGCAGCCTTAAATGTCGGCCGTTTTCGCGATTGGTCGAGTAAATTTACCGCGGCAAATAGCAAGCAAGCCCTTTTTGCCTTTAATGGCGACGTGTATGACGGTTTGGATGCCAGCACCTTAAATGCCAAGGCCTTAGATTTTGCGCAAGACCATGTGCGAATTCTTTCGGGGCTGTATGGGGTGCTAAAACCCTTTGATTTAATGCAGCCTTATCGCTTAGAAATGGGCACTGCCTTCAAAAATGGGCGGGGAAAAAATCTGTATGAGTTTTGGGGTGAGCGGATTACCAAAGCACTAAAAAAAATCCTTGCGAGCCAAAAAAATCCTTTTTTACTAAACTTGGCTTCCGAGGAGTACTTTAAGGTGTTACAAGCTGCAGACTTCGATTGCCCCATTGTCTCCCCAGTTTTTAAAGATGCGAAAGCAGGGCAATACAAAATTATTTCGTTTTATGCAAAACGGGCGCGTGGCCTAATGACGCGTTTCGTAGTTGACAAGCGAATTACAGACGCCGCTGATTTAAGGGAATTTAATTTAGCTGGCTACCGCTACAATGCAGCAGCATCCAAGCCATTACAACCGGTTTTTTATCGCGCAGAAAAAAATTAAGGCTTTTCATTATGGCTGTCTATCGTTCAAAAACCTCACAACGTTCTTCGCCCGAAGCCGATCGCTTAGTGGCCGATGCGATTTCCCTCGCGGCATCGGGTAGTCGAATTGAGGATGAGTTTTGGGAACTTCGCTTACTTGAGCGTTTAGCGCGCCTGCTAAAAAGCCAAAATCAAAACGTGATTGACGCAGCATTAGATCAAACTTTTAAAATTAATACAGTCGCTTTTGAAGTTTTGGCGGATAACGCAGAAACTTTAGCCGAATCGCTGACGCTTGAATACGAAGGGCAAAGTTGGGATGCACTCTTAATTGCCATGCCCATTGTGGCGCATACGCGGTATCAAATTCCGTCGGGCGCTTTGCCTGTGCAAGTGATTGAAGCAACTGCTTTAGCACTACAACGTTCGATTGCCGCCACCGATACGCGTCTAGCAATTGTGCCTTGGTTATATAGCATCGATCAAATGCCCCATTCGCATTGCCAAACCCGGATTTTGCTTGATGCTTTATCGACGGCAGCAGTTTCTGCTAGCGAGATGAAATTAGAGATGCGCGGTATGTCTGAAACAATTGCAGTATTAGCAGATCCGCGTTTTATTATTGCGGTTATTGCCGCTCCCAGTTCGCAACCGTTATTTCGTTGGCAGGCTGAAACCCCGTCCAGACAAGAGCGTGGCGTGAGTTTAGTCGAGTGGCAAGCGGCTATGCATGAGCCAATTGCAAGTTTGTTTCCTGGCTGTGAATTTAATTTACTATTGCCTGAAGCATATTTCACTAATTGCCGCTTAGCGGATAAACAAGTGCGTCCCCTGAGTATTCGGGCAGCGGTTAACTTTCTAGAATCTGCGCTGAGCATCATTCCGGCGGGCTTATCATGTGTAGTTGGTGCTTTTGGCGAAGAGCAGGCCGATGAATATCGTTTAGCCTTTAGCATGAAGGGTTCGGGCGATGTTGTCTATGGCGTAATTTGGCCCCTTTACGATCGCGAACATGTTGCTAACGACGCGTTAAATGATGTTTCAAACGATGAAAGCCCCATTAAAGAAATTTGTGACGCGCTACGGGATGCTGGAATTGAAGACGTTTTTCGACACGCCGTTTTGTTTGCGCCCGAATTGTGTGACGACTGTGGGGCGCCCCTGTTCCCAGATCGTCTAGGTGAAGTGGTGCATGCGGAAATGCCAGAAGACTCGCCTACCCAACAACCTTTATTTCATTAGTCTTATTCGACTTTAGTAAACAGGTGAGGGTCTTTGCCGCCTTTCATGTCAGCAGTTTGGCAAAAATCAGCTAAGCGTACGCCACTCTTAATATTAAAGAGCATGGCTTTATTGCCCAACACCACGAGGTCTAGACCCGTGTCCATATTTTTATAGCGCAAACTGCCGGGTAAGGACGTTTCTTTGTTCATCACAAAGTTTTTCGAGTTCCATTCTAAAGTGAGATTTTCAGCTGTGCCGGAGGTTTTGAGTTCCATGCCATTACTGCAGGTCCAAGAGAAGGGCGAAGAATTGCGCAGACTTTGTGCTTGACTCGTTAATGCAACTAAGCAAGCAGTACTTGCCAGCGCGATTTTGAGAGGTAGTACCAGTGCGATTTTTTTCATGTTGTGTTCCTTAATTAAGTAAGTAAGTGCTTTACGCCTGCTTGTTCTTCAAGTAATTCATTCAAGGTGTGAGTCATGCGTTCACGTGAAAACTCATCAATGGCTAAACCTTCAACCAATTGATATTCCCCATTTGCACAAATAACGGGGAAACCATAAATCATTTCAGCTGGAATACCATAGTCGCCTTTTGAGGCAATACCCATTGTGGTCCATTTGCCATTAGTACCAAGCACCCAATCATGCATATGATCAATAGCTGCATTTGCAGCCGAAGCCGCAGAAGATAGGCCGCGAGCTTCAATGATGGCGCCGCCGCGTTTCGCAACTGTAGGAATAAAAACATCCTTATTCCAAGCTGGATCATTAATCAGTTTTTCTACCGATTCGCCGTTAATCGTGGCAAAGCGATAGTCTGGATACATCGTCGGACTGTGGTTTCCCCAGACAATTAATTTTTCAATTTCAGCGACTGGTTTGCCCATTTTCGCCGCCAATTGAGAAAGCGCGCGATTGTGATCAAGGCGCAACATCGCAGTAAAGTTTTTAGCGGGTAAGCCTGGCGCTGATTTCATCGCAATATAGGCGTTGGTATTAGCGGGATTGCCCACTACCAAGACCTTGACTGTGCGTTTGGCAACAGCGTCGAGCGCCTTACCTTGTGCAGTAAAAATTTGGGCGTTAGCCGAGAGTAAATCTTTGCGTTCCATGCCAGGGCCACGTGGACGAGCTCCGACCAGCATCGCAATATCAACATCTTTAAATGCCGTCATGGGGTCGCTGTGAGCGCTCATACCCACGAGGAGGGGGAAGGCGCAATCATCGAGCTCCATCATCACGCCTGCTAGTGCCTTTTGCGCTTTTTCATCAGGAATTTCAAGCAGTTGCAAAATCACCGGTTGATCTTTGCCTAATAAATCGCCATTGGCAATACGAAACAGCAGGGAATAGCCAATTTGGCCGGCTGCGCCGGTAACTGCGACGCGCATGGGTGCTTTTGCCATTACTAAAACTCCAGATGAAGGTTAAAAATTACTTCTATTATCCCTTTAAGTTTAGGGATTCCCCTATTACACTGTCAACCATGTCTTCTATAAGACCTCAAAACCACTTATTTTTTGCCTTTGCCAGGGCCAAAATAGCTTTTTATTGGAGTCATCTTGAGTGCCAATTTAACTGCTTTAGCCACCTTTAGCCCGCTTTATCAACAGATTAAAGCCATGTTGCTCGCTAGTTTGCAAGCGGGGGAATGGCAGCCTGGGGAGGTCATTCCTAGCGAATTTGAATTAGCAGCCCGCTATGAAGTTAGCCAAGGTACCGTACGCAAGGCGATTGATGAGTTAACTGCCCAAAACTTATTGATTCGTAAGCAAGGCAAAGGCACGTTTGTTGCCACCCACCATGAAGAGCGCCAGCAGTTTCGATTTCTGCGCTTAGCGCCCGATGGCGGCCAAGCAATGGTTTTAAAAAATCACTTTCTCAGTTGCAAAAAAATGAAAGCCCCCGCTTTTATTACGCAGGTTTTGAAAATTAAAGCAGGGGAGAGTCTAATTGAAATTGAGCGCGTGCAAACCTTTGCGGGTAAGGCGATTGTCTTTGAGCAAATTTGGTTGCCCAGCTTGCGTTTTAAGACGCTGAATTTAGCTACCTTACAAGCTTGGGCGGGCCCCCTGTATGCTCTCTATGAATCGACCTTTGCCACACATATGGTACGGGCAGAGGAGAAAATTAAGGCCGTTGCTAGTGACGCGATGAGCGCCGAGCGCTTAAATTTGCAATTGGGGGCGCCGATTTTATTGGTGGAGCGGGTTTCTTATTCCTATGGCAATAAGCCTGTAGAAATGCGCCTCGCCCGTTATGAAACGAGTACGCAACACTATGAAAATACCTTAAGTTAGGCCTAATGATGGAAAATCCCCCCATGCTTTCCTGCTTTCTACTAAAATATGTTGCAATACAACATATTTAATCGATTATTCCTTTTTATACCGAGATAAAACATGGCTGACGCCCAGCAGGACTTGAACCCTTCGCGACCCAAGCCGGTCTACCGCAATATTGGCTTGGCGCAGTTAATTCATTACCGCTTACCTTGGGCAGGGAAGGTTTCTATTTTGCACCGCATTAGTGGTGCGGCTTTATTTCTTTGTTTGCCATTCTTGTTGTATTTACTTGATCAGAGCCTCGCCTCAGAACTCAGTTATAAAAAATTCCAAGCCATTGTTGCTAACCCTCTAGCGAAATTAGTGCTCTTGGGATTGATTTGGAGTTTTCTGCATCATTTTTTTGCCGGCATTCGTTATCTGCTTCTAGATCGTGAAATTGGTATCGACAAAGTTCCAGCTAATCGTTCGGCAATTGGAGTTTTGATAATTAGTCTCTCGCTGACGCTGATTTTGGGCGCAAAATTATTTGGTTTGTTTTAAGGTAAGGAACAGGATGTCAATTTATAACGTTGGTCCGCGTCGTCTCGTTGTTGGTGCGCATTATGGCTTAAAAGAATGGTTGATTCAGCGCGTGACTGCGGTGGTGATGGTGGTCTTCACCTTGATTTTATTGGGCGACTATGTGCTCAATGGGGGCGCAAATTACACCGCTTGGGCTAGCTTGTTCAGCAATCAATTCATGAAGCTGCTGACCTTACTGGCTTTTCTCAGTCTTTTTTATCATGCTTGGGTAGGTATGCGTGACATTTGGATGGATTACATTAAGCCGGTGGGAACGCGCTTAGCTTTACAAGCCCTAACAGCTCTGTGGTTGATAGCTTGCACTGCTTACGCTATTCAAATTTTGTGGAAAGTGTGAGATGACAGAGATTCAAAAAGTATTACCGCGACGTCGTTTTGACGCAGTGATTGTTGGCGCAGGCGGTTCTGGCATGCGCGCCTCACTGCAACTCGCTGAGGCTGGGCTAGATGTGGCGGTGCTAAGTAAAGTATTTCCAACCCGTTCACACACCGTTGCTGCACAGGGTGGAATTGGCGCTGCCTTAGGTAATATGAGTGAAGACAATTGGCACTATCACTTTTACGATACGGTGAAGGGCTCCGATTGGTTGGGTGATCAAGACGTGATTGAATTTATGTGCCGCGAAGCGCCCAAGGTTGTGTATGAGCTCGAACACTTTGGGATGCCCTTTGATCGCAATCCCGATGGCACCATTTATCAGCGCCCCTTTGGCGGACACACGGCGAATTATGGTGAAAAGCCAGTACAGCGTGCTTGCGCCGCAGCTGACCGAACTGGGCATGCAATGTTACATACCTTGTACCAACGCAATGTGATGGCTAAAACCCATTTTTATGTGGAGTGGCTAGCGCTCGATTTAATTCGTGATGCAGCTGGCGATGTCGTCGGTGTTACTGCGCTAGAAATGGAAACAGGCGAGCTGTATATTCTTGAAGCCAAAATTGTGATTTTGGCAACGGGTGGGGCGGGGCGCATTTGGTCTGCTTCAACCAATGCCTATATTAATACTGGCGATGGGATGGGCATGGCAGCACGCGCTGGTATTCCTTTAGAAGATATGGAATTTTGGCAGTTTCACCCCACTGGAGTAGCCGGAGCTGGTGTATTACTAACTGAAGGCTGTCGTGGCGAAGGTGGCGTATTGCGCAACAAAGATGGCGAACGGTTTATGGAGCGTTACGCCCCCACTTTAAAAGATTTAGCGCCCCGCGATTTTGTCTCGCGCTCGATGGATCAAGAAATTAAGGAGGGTCGGGGTTGTGGCCCGAACGGCGATTATGTCGTGCTCGACTTAACCCATATTGGCGCTGAAACCATTATGAAACGCTTACCCTCGGTCTATGAAATTGGTATGAACTTTGCCAATATTGATGTGACTAAAGAGCCGATTCCAGTGGTGCCAACGATTCACTATCAAATGGGTGGTATCCCCACTAATATTCATGGTCAAGTTGTCGTACCCAAAGACGGTAATCCCAATCATATTGTGCAGGGCCTCTATGCCATTGGAGAGTGCTCATGTGTTTCAGTACATGGTGCCAATCGTTTAGGTACCAATTCTTTACTTGATTTATTGGTCTTTGGGCGCGCTGCGGGTAATCATATAGTTGCAGCCAATTTAAAAGACCGTGAGCATAAGGCCTTACCAGTAGATGCAGGCAGCAAGAGTGTGGCGCGCATAGCTAAGTTAGATGCTTCTACTAGCGGTGAGTATGCGCAAGATGTAGCCAACGAGATTCGCAAAACTATGCAAACCTATGCGGGGGTATTTCGCAATCAAACATTAATGGATGAGGGCGTACGCCAAATGGCGCTGTTGACCGAGCGGGCGAATCATTTATGGGTTAAAGATAAGTCACAAATTTTTAATACTGCGCGAATTGAGGCTTTAGAAATCGCCAATCTCATTGAAACGGCCAATGCCACCATGATTTCTGCAGCGGCACGCACAGAAAGTCGCGGCGCCCACTCACATGATGACCATCCAAAACGAGATGATGTGCATTGGCTAAAGCATTCATTGTGGTTTAGTGCGGGTAATCGTATGGATTACAAACCAGTGCAACTACAGCCGCTAACCATTGAATCTGTACCCCCAAAAGAACGCACCTTTTAATGCCTATTTGTAGACGAAAGAATTGAAATGAGTGATACCCGTATTTTTGAAATCTATCGTTACGATCCCGAGACCCATGACGCGCCTCGCATGCAGCGTTATGAAATTGAATTAAGCGATGAGCGCATGTTGTTAGATGCTTTAATTACTTTAAAGAAGATGGACGAAACCATTTCTTTTCGGCGCTCGTGTCGCGAAGGTGTTTGCGGTTCAGATGCCATGAATATCAATGGTAAAAATGGTTTGGCCTGCTTGACGAATATGCGTAGCTTGCCCAAAACCATTGTGTTGCGTCCGCTGCCTGGGTTACCGGTCGTACGTGATTTAATTGTTGATATGACCTTGTTCTTTAAGCAGTACTTATCGATTAAACCGTACTTAATTAACGAGACCCCACCGCCCGAAAAAGAGCGCTTACAAAGCCCCGCTGAACGTGAAGAGCTAGATGGCTTATACGAGTGCATTTTGTGCGCTTCTTGTTCTACTGCTTGCCCGTCATTTTGGTGGAATCCCGATAAATTTGTTGGACCTGCGGGCTTGTTACAGGCCTACCGCTTTATTGCCGATAGTCGTGATGAGGCTACCGCACTTCGACTTGATAATCTCGAAGATCCTTATCGTTTATTCCGTTGTCATACGATTATGAATTGTGTAGATGTTTGTCCTAAGCACCTGAACCCGACAAAGGCCATTGGCAAAATTAAGGAGTTGATGGTTCGTAGGGCGGTATGAAGCTAGCAAAATGAGCTTAACTTCGGCCGAACGCTATCGTTTGCATGCGGCAGCGCGACGGGGATTATTGGAAAACGATTTAATTTTGGAGCGTTTTTTTAAGCGCTACGGGGCAGTTTTGGATCAAGAGCAAGCTGTGGCTTTGAGTCAATTATTGGCTTTAGACGACAATGATTTACTTGAGCTGTTATTAAGTCGTAGCAATACCGTCGCAGCCCTGGGAAATGCGCTGGAATCGCCGGTCTTGCAGAAATTATTGTTGATGTTGCGGGAAAAATAAGTAGCACAATTGCACTACCGATTGTTAATTTGGAACCCTTGAGGATGAATCATGATTGAATCCGACATTAAAGCGAAGCTTTCTTTTTCTGATGGCACACCCGATATCGACTTACCTATTTATAAAGGTACGGTAGGGCCTGAGGTGATTGACATCCGCAAACTCTATGGGCAGACGGGTAAATTTACTTATGATCCTGGTTTTCTTTCAACCGCTTCGTGCAGTTCGAAAATTACGTTTATTGATGGCGACAAAGGCGAATTGCTCTATCGTGGGTATCCAATTCAAGATTTGGCTGGTAAATGCGATTTCTTAGAAATTTGTTATTTACTGCTCAAGGGTAAATTACCCAATCAAACTGAAAAGAGCGGCTTTGAAGAATTGGTTATGCATCACACTATGGTGCATGAGCAAATGCAATTTTTCTTGCGCGGTTTTCGTCGTGATGCTCATCCCATGGCGGTCTTAACTGGGCTAGTTGGGGCAATGGCCGCTTTCTATCATGATCAAATCGACTACGCCGAACCCATGGCGCGTCATATTGCTCAAATTCGCTTAATTGCTAAAATGCCTACCTTGGTAGCAATGTCTTATAAGTATTCAATTGGGCAGCCTTTTATTTATCCCGATAATTCTCTTTCATACACCGCTAATTTTATGCGCATGATGTTTGCTACACCGTGCGAGCCTTATAAAATTAACCCGGTCTTAGTTAAGGCCTTAGATCGAATTTTTATTCTGCATGCCGATCACGAGCAAAACGCTTCGACTTCAACTGTGCGTTTATGCGGATCTTCTGGTACCAATCCATTTGCGGCTATTTCCGCCGGTATTGCTTGCTTATGGGGTCCAGCGCATGGCGGGGCAAATGAAGCTTGCTTAGATATGCTCACTAATATTCAAAATAATGGTGGTGTGGAAAAAATTGGTGAGTTTATTGCCCAAGTCAAAGATAAAAATTCAGGCGTACGTTTAATGGGCTTTGGTCATCGGGTCTATAAGAACTTTGATCCGCGCGCAAAATTGATGCGTGAAACTTGTTATGAAGTCTTGAATGAACTTGGTTTAGAGAATGATCCCCTCTTTAAATTAGCTATGACCCTTGAGAAGATCGCTCTGGAGGACGAGTATTTTGTTGGCCGTAAACTCTATCCTAACGTCGATTTTTATTCGGGTATTGTGCAGCGCGCCTTAGGCATTCCTACTGATATGTTCACTTGTGTATTTGCCTTAGCGCGTACGGTAGGCTGGATTGCCCAATGGGAAGAGATGATTACTGATGCAGAATATAAAATTGGTCGACCACGGCAATTATTTATTGGTGAAACCGAAAGAATAGTGCCAGCAGTTGCTGAGCGAAAATAAGTCTCTTTAAGGAATTTGCATGGCCCGCACCTTGTATGACAAATTATGGGATGACCATGTCGTCTATTCTGAAGATGATGGCACAGCCACGCTTTATATTGATCGACAGTTATTGCATGAAGTGACTAGCCCTCAGGCCTTTGAAGGGCTGGCTTTAGCGCAGCGCCCAGTTTGGCGTATTTCAGCCAACTTAGCGGTTTCCGATCACAATGTGCCAACTACCGATCGGGCTTTAGGTATTGCCGACCCGATTTCTAAATTGCAAGTCGACACGCTCGATCAAAATTGTGATCGTTTAGGTATTACCCAATTTAAGATGAATGATTTGCGTCAAGGCATTGTGCATGTCATCGGCCCTGAGCAGGGTGCAACGCTGCCGGGTATGACGGTGGTCTGTGGTGATTCACACACTAGTACCCACGGCGCGTTTGGGGCCCTCGCATTTGGTATTGGTACTTCAGAAGTTGAGCATGTTTTAGCTACCCAAACCTTGCTGATGAAAAAAAGTAAGAATATGTTGGTGCGCGTAGAGGGTCGTTTGCCTCCCGGTAGTACTGCTAAAGATATTGTCTTGGCTGTGATAGGGCGTATTGGCACCGCTGGCGGCACAGGTTATACGCTTGAATTTGCTGGTGAAGCAATTCGTAATTTATCGATGGAAGGGCGCATGACTGTTTGTAATATGGCCATTGAAGCTGGTGCTCGTGCAGGTTTAATTGCAGTTGATGAAACGACGATTGATTACATTCAGGGGCGCCCTTATAGCCCTAAGGGCGAAGTGTTGCGCCATGCTTTGCAATATTGGAGAAGTTTGCATTCGGATGCAGATGCGGTATTTGATCAAGTGATTGAATTACGCGCAGAAGAAATTCAACCGCAAGTAACTTGGGGCACCTCGCCAGAGATGGTCTTGGCCATTGGTGAGCGTATTCCCGATCCAGAAAAAGAACGTGACCCGAATAAGCGCTTAGCGATGGAGCGTGCTTTAGAGTACATGGGGCTCATTCCCAGCATGCCGCTGACGAGTATTCAGCTCGATAAGGTATTTATTGGTTCATGCACTAATAGCCGCATTGAAGATTTACGTGCAGCAGCCAAAGTGGTCGATCGTTTAGGCAAGAAAGTTGCCGCAAATATTAAGGTCGCCATGGTTGTGCCTGGATCGGGCTTAGTCAAAGCGCAAGCCGAACGCGAAGGTTTAGATCGGGTTTTTAAAGCTGCTGGCTTTGAATGGCGCGAGCCTGGATGTTCAATGTGTCTAGCGATGAACGCCGATCGTTTAGAACCGGGCGAGCGGTGCGCCTCCACTTCCAACCGCAATTTTGAAGGTCGTCAAGGTGCTGGTGGGAGAACCCATTTAGTTAGCCCAGCGATGGCGGCTGCTGCTGCAATTGAAGGTCATTTTGTCGACGTTTGTAAAATTGCGTAAGCAAATTCATTCGAAAAAACATCATAAAGGGGTGAAGAGATGAAATTAATTAATCACCGTGCTCAAACAGCGCGCCTTATAGTCTTAGCGCAAGGCATTGTTCCCGCTACGCTCATGGTGCTGATGAGCGTAGGCTGCACAAATACGGTTACCGGCATGGGTAAAGATATTCAAAAAATGGGCCAATCGATGAATAGTCAAAGCAGTACCTCTGGAACGGCGGCTAAAGCCAACCCGAGCGACTCGTTAAGTCAGGGCAAAGATGTTGTGGTAACCCCCGTAGTAGTTACACCAACAAAATAAAGCAAAACACTAGCGTAATGGAAATAGCGTAATGGAGAAATTTACGGTTTTTACAGGTTTGGTTGCGCCGCTGGATCGCGAGAATGTCGATACTGATGCGATTATTCCGAAGCAATTTTTAAAGTCGATTAAAAAAACTGGCTTTGGACAAAACCTATTTGATGAATGGCGCTATAAAGATCATGGTGAGCCAGGCCAAGATTGCAGCATTCGCCCGCTCAATCCCGATTTTGTTTTAAATCAAGCGCGCTACAAAGGCGCCGGTATTTTGTTGGCGCGTAAAAATTTTGGTTGCGGTAGCTCGCGGGAGCATGCGCCCTGGGCCTTAGCGCAATATGGCTTTAGGGTAGTGATAGCCCCCAGTTTTGCAGATATTTTCTTTAATAATTGTTATAAAAATGGCCTATTGCCCGTTGTTTTAAGTGAGTCGCAAATTGACCATCTTTTTCACGAAACTTTAGCCTTTCCGGGTTACGAGTTAACTGTCAATTTAGAACAACAAGAAGTGAATGCGGGCGATAATCACGTCTATGCATTCGACATTACGCCATTTCGAAAATATTGTTTAACGAATGGGTTTGATGATATTGGCTTAACTTTGCAGAGTGCCGATAAAATCAAGACCTACGAAGCTGAGCGCTTGTTGCGGATGCCTTGGTTAAATACTCAATTGCCCTAAGGGCACACAAAGGTTTTTATGAAAATTGCGGTTCTCCCTGGTGATGGTATTGGGCCAGAAATTATTGCCGCAGCGGTCTCGGTGCTGGAGGCCTTAGGGCCATCATTCGATTTAGAGTTTGCACCTGTTGGGGGAGCGGCTTATGATCTGGCGGGACATCCTTTGCCGCCCGCAACCTTAGCTTTAGCTCAGTCTGCCGCGGCGATTTTATTTGGCGCTGTAGGCGACTGGAAATACGATACATTGGCCCGAGAATTACGCCCTGAACAAGCCATTCTAGGTTTACGTAAACACCTTGGTTTATTTGCTAATTTTCGGCCAGCGATTTGTTATCCCGAATTAACCGCGGCCTCGAGTTTGAAGGCCGAAATTATTGGTGGGCTCGACATCTTAATTGTGCGTGAACTCAATGGCGATATTTACTTTGGCGCGCCACGGGGAATTCGGGAATCAAGCAACCCGCTGTTTTTAGGTGCCCGCGAAGGTTTTGACACTATGCACTATAGCGAGCCAGAAGTTGAACGTATTGGTCGGGTTGCATTTGAGGCTGCTCGTAAGCGGCATAAAAAAGTATGTAGCGTAGATAAAGCGAATGTTTTAGAAACCTCCCAACTCTGGCGCGATGTAATGACCCGCCTGAGCCAAGACTATAGCGACGTGGAATTAAGCCATATGTATGTCGATAATGCGGCGATGCAATTAGTTAAAGCCCCCAAGGCATTTGATGTAGTGGTAACGGGAAATTTATTTGGCGATATATTATCTGATGAAGCGGCCATGTTAACGGGCTCAATTGGGATGTTGCCATCGGCATCATTGGATAAAAATAATAAAGGTTTATACGAGCCCAGCCATGGCTCAGCACCCGATATTGCGGGGCAGAATATTGCCAACCCCTTGGCCACCATACTTTCAGCAGCGATGATGTTGCGCTATTCATTGGGTCTGCCCGCTGAGGCCGAGCGGATTGAGCGGGCAGTACAAAAGGTATTGAGTCAAGGTTATCGCACCGTCGATATTTATACACCCGGTACTCAGCAGCTGGGAACGCGTGAAATGGGCGAGGCAGTGGTGAAGGCTTTATCCTAGAGGTACTATTTCAATTTTTTATTAAGTAATACATGGTTAATTCTTCAGTTGAACGGCAATCCAGTAATCCACCTTTAGTAGGCTTGGTGGGTTGGCGCGGCATGGTTGGTAGCGTGCTCCTAGAGCGCATGTTGGCTGAGCATGATTTCGATTTAATTGAACCCATTTTTTTTAGCACTAGTAATGCTGGGGCTGAAGTCCCTTTATTCGGCGGACAAAAAGTCGCTAAAAAAATGAGCACGTTACAAGACGCGAATGATTTGCAAGCCCTTGGGCGTTGCGACATTATTTTGACTTGTCAGGGCGGCGATTACACCAAGGCCATTTTTCCGCAACTGCGCGCTAGTGGCTGGAATGGCCATTGGATTGACGCTGCCAGTGCTTTACGGATGCAGGATGATGTAGTTTTGGTGTTAGATCCGGTGAATCGCTCGGTAATTGATGCTGCCTTGGCTGCCGGAAATCGGAATTGGATTGGCGCGAACTGTACGGTTAGTTTAATGATGATGGCCATTGGGGGTTTATTAAAGGCAAATTTAGTTGAGTGGGTGAGCGCCATGACTTATCAGGCTGCCTCGGGTGCAGGCGCACAAAATATGCGTGAACTTTTGCTACAAATGGGTGCTGTGCACGCTGCAGTACAAAGCGATTTAGCCAATCCAGCCACTGGAATTTTAGAGATTGACCGAAAGGTCAGCGCGCAGTTACGCTCGGCAGATTTCCCCACCACGAATTTTCGCAACACAGCTTTAGCTGGTAGTGTGATTCCATGGATTGATGAGCCAGTTGAGTTTGGGCAGACCCGAGAAGAATGGAAGGGTGGCGCTGAGCTGAATAAGATATTAGGTAAGCCGCCATTTCGGGCGCCCGGCAGTATTGCGGTAGACGGTATCTGTGTGCGAGTTGGGGCGATGCGTTGTCACTCGCAGGGCTTAACCGTGAAACTAAAGCGCGATATTCCGCTGACAGAAATTGAAGCGCTCTTGGCTGCCGATAGTAGCTGGGTAAAAGTTATTCCTAATGAACGCGTGGCGACCGAGCGCGAGTTATCGCCAGCCGCAATTAGCGGCACTTTAACCGTTGCCATTGGGCGTTTACATAAGCTAGCAATGGGACCAGAGTTTCTTGGGGCTTTTACCGTGGGCGACCAACTAACTTGGGGTGCAGCAGAGCCCTTACGGCGTATGTTGCGCATTCTGCTCCATGCCGATACTTAATTTGGGCTGCACACCACAGCGGTTCAGTTTTTTCGCTGTATTGATTTGGCTGGTTGCCTTAGCATGGGGGCATTCGGCGATGGCAGTTTCCTTAGGCTCGCCTTTAGTTACTTCGCAGCCGGGCGAACCTTTTCGCGCAGAAATTCCATTATTACTGTCGCCAGATGAGATGTCGCTAGTTGAGCAAATGACAGTAGAGGTGCCAAGCTCAGCGACTTTTGATCGATTTAGTATTTCTAAGCGAGTTTTAGAATTAAAACCCCAAGCCCAAATTCGGCTGGGGAAATCGGCAGCCGGGCAAAATCAATACCAACTACTGATTCAGTCTGACCGCGCGCTAAGCGACCAACAGGACCCTTTTTTAGATTTGCTCGTGCAGTTAACTTGGCCCTCAGGAAACATCAGCAAAGTCTATTCCTTATTAGTGGTTGATGCGCAAAAAGTTGTGGTGCAGCCAGGGCAAACCTTAAGTGAAATTGCACTGCAAATGGCGCCTCAGCTGGGCGGGGCCAGTTTAGATGAGACATTGTTGGCTTTATATAAAGCGAATCCCGATGCCTTTGCGGGCGGCAGTATTCATCGCCTCAATGCTGGCGCTGAACTGTATAAGCCCAGCCAAGCATTGCTGCAATCGATCACTCCGGCTGCAGCCAAAAGCTTTGTGTCTAAAAGCAATGAAACCTGGGTAGAGTTAAAAAAATCGGGCGATAGTAGCCCAACTAAAAATCCAGATTCTAAACTAAATGTAGCTTCTAAATCCTTGAAAGAAAAGGAAATTAATAAAAATGAACCGAATCAAGAAGCCCTTGACCGTTTAAAAATTGGCCCTGGTATTGGGGTTGGCGCCGAGCAACGGCGTTTTCAAGAAGAGCTGGTGATGCAAGAGCAGGCTTTATCCCAAGCGCGGGTTCGCGCAGCTGAGCTAGAAAAAAATATTGCCGATTTACAGATCTTATTAAATCAGCAGAAGGCAGAGCAGCAGGGGGCTAAACCCCCCCCATCCTTTACTTGGGGGCCGGTGCTATTGGTCGTCAGTTTATTGCTTTTAACGGGGGGTTTGTTTTGGCTTTTAGCGCGTTACACCCGTCAAGCGGAAACGCGTCAAGCGTTTCGAGTTAACGAAACTTCAGGCGGTCCTTTTCAGCCAGATTCACCTCAGCATGCCGCTCAGCGCGCATACCCAGAAAGCGTGGGCTTACCAGAAATGCCCGCACGTGCTAAGGCCCTGTTTGCTGGTCTCAATCTTGATTTGGATACCCCCCCGCAATTTGAACGGGTTGATCCGCAACTGAGCGCTAGCTCCTTACCCCTTGCGTTTGAGACCTTACAGGTGAAATTCAATTTAGCGCGAGCTTACGTCACTATTGAAGATTTTGTAGCCGCACGTACTTGCTTGAATGAGATTATCTGCGCTGAATTGGCTACTGATATTCCAGCTCATGCGACTCTTATTGTTGCTGCACAACATCTCTTGCAAACCTTAAATGAGCGTAGCGTTTAAGGTGAAGTGGTGAGGATAAGCTAATGGTTGCGCCCAGCAAACGTATCGCCCTAGGCTTGCAATATGACGGCAGTTCATTTTCTGGTTGGCAATCACAACCAAATGGTAATACCATTCAAGATCAATTAGAGCAAGCGCTTGAGCGTTTCATTGCCGCCGATTCAACCGCTTTGCCACTGCGGGTGACCGCTGCGGGCCGGACTGATGCAGGTGTACACGCCTTAGGGCAGGTAGTGCATTTTGATACCGTAGTTGAGCGCGACGCTTGGTCATGGGTGCGCGGTTTAAATCGCTACTTACCGCAAACCATTGTGGTGAATTGGGCACAGCCAGTTCCGATTGAATTTGATGCGCGTTTTTCGGCCTACGAGCGTACGTATATTTACGCCTTACACGCAGGACCATGTCGGGCGCCGACCGTAGCAGAGCGGGCAGGCTATTTAATGCTGCCAGCACAACAATGGTTTGATATCGCCGCCATGCGAGCCGCAACTGCTTGTTTAATTGGCCAGCATGATTTTTCTGCTTTTCGGGCGGCAGAGTGCCAAAGCAACACTCCCGTTAAACACCTCTACGAAATTACTTTACTCGACAAGGAGCCTTGGCTATTTTTTAAAATTCGCGCCAATGCTTTTTTGCATCATATGGTTCGTAACCTTGTGGGCAGTTTAATTGCGGTTGGCTTGGGTAAGCAATCAAGTGCTTGGATGGCGACCGTGCTAGCTTCTCAAAATCGGCAGATTGCGGCGCCGACGTTTGCAGCCGATGGTTTATATTTGACCGCAGTAAAGTACCCCAGTGAATTTGCTATTCCCGAGCCTTGGCTCAGGCATTCTTGGTTGCCTTATGGGGCGCTGGAGGCTTTAGGGTTTCCACCTTCAGAAGTCCAAGAGGCTTATCCTTAGCATATGGGTTTACTTCAATACTCTCCTGGGAAAACCAGAATTAAAATTTGCGGCTTAAGGGATGCGGTAGCAGTGAATGCAGCCGTTCAGGCTGGCGCAGATGCGATCGGCTTGGTTTTTTATCCGCCTAGCCCACGAGCTATTTCGATCGAGGCAGCGCGCCCCTTAATGCAGCACATACCCGCTGGGGTCGATGTCGTTGCCTTGTTAGTGAATCCCAGCGAGGCTGAAGTTGAGCGCCTGCGCACCAATTTGCCCATTACTTTGTGGCAGTTTCATGGGGATGAATCTCCCGCCAACTGTATCGGGCTCGCAGCGGGCCAACCTTGGCTTAAAGCAGCCAGAATTGGGGAGAAATTCGCCTTTGCCAATTTTTCCCTACAATATGACTTAGCTAGTGCTTTTCTCTTAGATGCTTTGGTTGCAGGATATGGGGGAGGCGGGCTACCTTTTAATTGGCAAGGGATTCCACAGTCATGGGTAAGCGCAAACGCGCATCGGGTCGTTTTGAGTGGTGGGTTGAACGCGCACAACGTCGGCGAGGCCATTGCTCGCTTGCGACCTTGCGCAGTGGATATTTCGAGTGGCGTTGAAATTGCCAAAGGCGTAAAAGATCCAACGCTAATCCGTGAATTTATTGAAGCGGTGCGCGCTACCGATACACCCAATTAACCCTTAAAAGCGGTTACTGATTAATTAGAAGAGGTACTTATGTACGATAAACCCGATTCCCGCGGTCACTTTGGCCCTTATGGTGGAGTGTTTGTTTCTGAAACCCTGATGTTTGCTTTAGAGGAGCTCAAGCAGGCCTATGCCCGCTATCAACACGACCCTGAATTTTTAGCTGAATTTCACCGCGAGCTTAAGCATTTTGTTGGCCGGCCTTCACCGGTTTATCACGCAAAACGGTGGAGTGAAATGCTTGGCGGCGCGCAAATTTATTTAAAGCGCGAAGATTTAAATCACACCGGCGCCCATAAAATTAATAACGTTATTGGTCAAGCGATGCTTGCCAAGCGCATGGGCAAGCCGCGCATTATTGCGGAAACTGGCGCGGGCCAGCATGGGGTTGCTACAGCTACCATTTGCGCCCGCTACGGTCTGGATTGCACCGTTTACCAAGGCTCGGTCGACGTTGAGCGGCAAGCCCAAAATGTCTACCGCATGAAGTTACTAGGCGCTAAAGTCGTGCCTGTTGAGTCGGGTACGAAAACGCTTAAAGACGCCTTAAACGAAGCCATGCGTGACTGGGTGACGAATGTTGAAGATACCTTTTACATTATTGGTACTGTGGCAGGGCCCCATCCTTACCCAATGATGGTGCGTGATTTTCAAAGCGTGATTGGTGAAGAATGCAAAGTGCAAATGCCAGAAATGATTGGCCGTCAGCCCGATTATGTTTTAGCTTGCGTTGGCGGCGGTTCAAATGCCATGGGTATTTTTTATCCCTATATTGAATATCCTGAAGTACAACTGATTGGCGTCGAGGCTGCTGGTCGTGGCATTGCTAGTGGTGCGCATTCAGCAGCTTTATGCGCTGGCAAACCCGGTATCTTGCATGGTAATCGCACTTACTTGTTGCAAGACGATAATGGCCAAATTGCAGAAACCCATTCGGTTTCTGCGGGGATGGATTATCCAGGGGTAGGGCCTGAACATGCCTGGTTAAAAGATTCTGGTCGCGCTGATTATGTGGCCATTACCGATGCGGAAGCACTCAAGGCATTTCATGACTGCTGTCAAATTGAGGGCATCATTCCTGCGCTTGAGTCGGCCCATGCAATTGCCTATGCATGCAAAATGGCGCCCACTTTAGCTAAAGATAAAACGATCTTAATTAATCTCTCCGGGCGCGGTGATAAAGATATGCACACTGTTGCATTGGCAACGGGTTCAGAGGGCTAGTTCATGTCAAAAATTCAGGCTCTGTTTGCCGATTTACACCGTACTGGTAAAAAAGGACTGATCCCTTTTATTACTGCGGGTGACCCCGACCCGGCCTCGACAGTCGAGTTGATGCATGCTTTAGTGCGGGGTGGTGCGAATTTAATTGAGCTGGGAATCCCTTTTTCTGACCCAATGGCCGATGGTCCAGTCATTCAGCGCTCTTCGGAACGGGCTTTAGCCAAAGGGGTGACGTTGCGGCAATGTTTAGCGATGGTGCAACAGTTCCGCTCCAGCGATAACGCGACACCAGTGGTCTTAATGGGTTATGCCAACCCCGTTGAGCAAATGGGTGCAGAGTCTTTTGCGCAGCAAGCTAAGGCCGCTGGGGTAGATGGCGTACTGATTGTGGATTATCCGCCTGAAGAGTGCATTGATTTTGCTGCGTTGATGCGGGTAGCTGGAATTGATCCTATTTTCTTGTTAGCCCCCACTTCTTCGCAGGCACGGATTGAGGCAGCCGCGAAAGCAGCTTCTGGTTATATTTACTATGTTTCCTTGCGCGGTGTTACGGGTGCGGCACATTTAAGCACCCAAGATATTGCCAGCATTATTCCTGCGATTCGGGCAACCACAGCGCTTCCCATTGCTGTTGGCTTTGGAATTCGTGACGCCGCTAGTGCGCGTGCAGTGGCTCATTTGGCCGATGCGGTCGTCATTGGTAGTCGGATTATTCAATTGTTGGAAGAGTCGGTTAAGCAAGGTGAGATGACTGCAGCAGTACAATCACTAGAAAATTTTATGCGTGAAATTCGTGCCGCCCTCGATGCGCAATAAAACTATTAGAGATCATCATTAATGAGTTGGATCGATAAACTACTTCCCCCGCAAATTCAACAAACCGACCCGGCTAATCGCAAATCGATTCCAGAGGGTTTATGGGTCAAGTGCCCCGCGTGCGAAACCGTTTTGTATAGCACCGATATTGAAGCCAACTTGTCAGTTTGTCCTAAATGTGCGCACCATATGCGCATTGGCGCACGGCAACGCCTCAAGGCATTGTTAGACCCTAAACCACAGGAAGAAATTGGTGCGACGATTTTTCCGTTGGATCCATTAAAGTTTTATGATTCAAAAAAATATCCCGATCGCTTAAAAGAAGCTAAAGATGTCTCAGGTGAGAGCGAAGCATTAATTGTGATGGGTGGAAAAATTGCAGGTATTCCTGTAGTGGTCGCGAGTTTTGAATTTCAATTTATGGGCGGCTCAATGGGTTCGGTAGTGGGTGAGCGTTTTGTGCGCGGCGTTGATGCGGCGATTCAACAAAAATGTGCATTCATCTGCATTACAGCTACAGGTGGTGCCCGCATGCAAGAAAGTTTGTTATCGCTTTTACAAATGGCCAAAACCAATTCGATGTTAACGAAGTTAGCGCACCAAGGTTTACCGTTTATTAGTGTTTTAACCGACCCAACTATGGGTGGAATTTCAGCTAGCTTTGCTTTCATGGGCGATATTGTGATGGCTGAGCCGCAAGCTTTAATTGGTTTTGCTGGTCCCCGAGTGATTGAACAAACTGTGCGTGAAAAATTACCCGATGGTTTTCAGCGTGCTGAATTTTTGTTGCAACATGGTGGCATTGATATGATTGTTGATCGGCGCCAAATGCGCAGTGAAATTGCGAATTTATTAGCGCTTTTACAAAGTCGCCCAGCGCCAAACGTTGTTACAGTTTCTGAAGATCTTGCTTAGTTGACTTCAGCACCAGCGAACCCTTACTTTTTTGCAACCCTAGAAGCATGGCTTAGCCACTTAGAGGTAGCGCATCCGCTTGGCATCGATATGAGCCTAGAGCGGATTACTTTAGTAAAAAATGCCTTAGGCCTGCAAATAACTTGCCCTGTAATAACCGTTGCTGGTACCAATGGCAAAGGTTCAACTTGCGCTTTTTTAGAAGCCATTTTGATTGCGGCGGGCTATCGCGTCGCTTGCCATACTTCGCCCCATTTATTGCACTTCAATGAACGCGCTCGCTTGCAGGGCGTGGCTGCAAGCGATGCACAATTACTCGTCCACTTTGCTGCTGTAGAAGAAGCCCGTTTGCGGGTTCCTAACACCCCAACCCTAACGTATTTTGAATTCACTACTTTAGCAATCTTGCATTTATTTGCCCAAGCGAATTTAGACGTAGTGATCTTAGAAGTTGGTATGGGTGGCCGTTTAGATGCGGTAAATATTATTGATGCCGATTGCGCAATTGTTACCAGTATTGATATTGATCACGCCAGTTTTTTAGGGACAACCCGCGAAGCGATTGCGAGAGAAAAAGCTGGTATTTTTCGGGCCGGTAAGATAGCTGTATGTGGTGATCCATTGCCACCACAATCCTTAATCGACTATGCAACAAGCCTAGGTTGCGATTTACATCTTTCCGGTCGCGATTTTCATTTTCAAGGTGATCAACAGCAATGGGCATGGTCAGGAAGGGATAAGCGCTTTAGTGGCTTAGGTTATCCCGCTTTACGTGGCGCCAATCAACTCTTAAATGCGGCGGCTGCGCTTGCTGCTTTATCTGCTTTGCACCACCGCCTACCCGTATCGGCGCAAGATATTCGACTCGGCTTTGCAACAGTGGAATTGCCCGGCCGCTTTCAAGTTTTGCCTGGTAGACCAACTCGTATCTTCGATGTGGCTCATAATCCCCATGCTGCTGCAACCCTTTATCGCAGTTTGGATTCCATGGGTTACTTTCCTTATACCTTTGCTGTTTTTGGAGCGATGGCCGATAAAGATATTGGAGCTGTTTTGCAACCCTTTATATCTTTGGTTGATTATTGGTTTTGTACCGATTTACCCACAGCTCGAGCAGCTAGCGCGTTGGCAATCAAAGCGCAATTGCTCGCTTTGGGCGTAGCGGAAGAGCGCCATAAAGATGGCGGGATCCGCTGTTTTGCCGATCCAGCTAAGGCTTATCAAGAGGCTGTCGCAAAAGCCGGCGAGGGTGATAGAATAGTGGTCTTCGGATCCTTCTATACTGTTGCTGGCGTAATGGCTTATCGAAACAACCTGGTTAATTGATCCATGATTCGTTTACCGAAGCTGTTTAATCGCAATACCAAACCCGAGCCGGTCGGTCGGGTTCCTGTCGGCAGCCGATCGCGAGCCAGCAGTAAATCAGGCGGCGCTTCAAGTGCCTACCAGCGTTCCTCACAAACCCAATCGGCCGATGATCCTGCTTTAACAGAAGATCCTGATCGGCAACGCGCCCGTCATCGTTTAATTGGCGCAGCAGTTTTAGTGCTAATTGCAGTCGTAGGTTTGCCCCGCCTCTTAGATGGAAACCCGAAAACGGTGAGCAATGATATTGCTGTCAATATAGTCACCAGCTTGCCCTTGGTTGGTGCTGTGGTTAGCAGCTCGCCAGCCAATACACCTCCTGTTACAACCCCAGTCATGACACCACCAGCACCTAGCGCACTGGCTGTGACGCCACCAACGCAAGCGGCGACAGAGTCTGCAACAGAAACTAAGCCACCACCTGTTTATGCCCCGATTACGGTTGCACCAGCAAAAAACTTGGGCTTAGCTGCAGGTGAAGAAGTTGTTAAGCCTAGTTCCAGCGCTTTGGCTGACAATGCTATCCCAGAGGTGAAGACCAGCGGCACAAAGTTTGTGATTCAAATTGGCGCATTTGCCTCAGAAGAACGTGCAAAAGGTTGGATTGCTAAATTAAAAGAACAAAAAATCCCCAATTATGTGTTGAATAGAACCAGTGCTGATGGCACTAAGTTATTTGTTTTACGTGCGGGGCCATTTACCGACAAAGACGCGGCAGAAGCGGCGGAGAAAAAGATCAAGGCAATGGGCTTAAGCCCGCGTTTAGTAGAGGTAGGGAAAGCCTAATGGAACTCCTAGCTTCGTTGAAGTTAACCCCAGTAGATTATGTTGTCTTTACAGTGCTTTTAATCTCGGCCTTGGTGGGCGTGTCGCGCGGTTTATTTAAAGAAGTACTCGCACTATTTTCATGGATCATCGCTGCCTGGATTGCTTATCACTACAGTGAATACTTATCTACTGAGTGGCTGTCGACGTTCAAAATGGATGAGCTCTTTCGTCTTGGTTTAAGTTTTCTGATTTTATTTGTCGCCGCTTTAATTGCCTGTGGCTTGTTGGGCGGCATCATTCAAAAATTAATTTTGTCGGCTGGCCTCAGTTTGACTGATCGTTTTTTAGGCTTAATTTTTGGCTTGTTACGGGGCGTAGTAGTAGTAGTTATCCTGGCAAGCTTGGCGGCTTTAACGCCACTTACTCAATCTACCGATTGGCGCTTAGCAAAAACGCGCACTACTCTAGAAATTGCCACTAGCTTAATTAAAACGTGGTTACCAGCTGATTGGGCTAGTCAATTAGGCGCTTTACCAAAGGGTGCTATCCCAAACCTTGCTTTACCACTCAAATTAGGAAGCTAAGGCTATGTGCGGAGTTGTTGGCAGTGTTTCACACTATCCCGTAAATCAATTGCTGTATGACGCGTTGTTGCTGTTACAGCATCGTGGCCAAGACGCCGCTGGAATTGCCACCATGAATGGCAATTCTTTTGCGATGCATAAAGCTAATGGCTTAGTGCGAGATGTTTTCAGAACGCGGGATATGCGGAGCTTAATTGGTAATGCAGGCATTGGGCAAGTGCGTTACCCAACTGCAGGTTCGGTAAGCAATGAAGAAGAAGCGCAACCATTTTATGTTAGCGCACCGTACGGCATTATTTTGGTACATAACGGTAACTTAACCAATGCACTCAGCCTACGGGTAGAAATAGCCTATCTCGATCGACGCCACATTAACACTAATTCTGATACCGAAGTACTACTTAATGTATTGGCCGATGAATTACAACGCGAAACTAATGACGCGCCTCTAGATGAAGACGCTATGTTTAAAGCAGTAAGTAGTTTATCGCGGCGGGTGAAGGGCTCTTATGCAGTAATCTCGATGATTGCGGGCTATGGTTTACTGGCTTTTCGTGACCCCTTTGGCATTCGTCCTTTGTGTATTGGTCGACTTGATACCGCAGATGGACCAGAATGGTTAATTGCTTCTGAATCTGTCGCCTTAGAAGGTCTTGGCTTTACGTTTGTGCGTGATGTCAATCCGGGTGAAGCCATTTATATTGACCTTGAGGGCAATTTTTCTTGCCGTCAATATGCTGAATCAAGCCTAGTGCCGTGCATTTTCGAATATGTGTATATGGCGCGTCCCGATTCAACCATTGACGGTGTTACTGTTTATAACGTGCGCATGCGCATGGGTGATTACTTAGCAGAAAAAATTCGTGCTGAAACCGATGTTAGTCAAATTGATGTCGTTATGCCCATTCCAGATTCAAGTCGACCCGCTGCTATGCAAGTGGCTAAACGCTTGGGCATCGCTTATCGCGAAGGCTTCTTTAAGAATCGCTATATTGGTCGTACCTTCATCATGCCTGGTCAAGAGGTGAGAAAAAAATCAGTACGCCAAAAATTGAATGCTATGCGCGTTGAATTTAAAGATAAAACGGTTTTAATTGTTGACGATTCAATTGTGCGGGGAACTACTTCCTATGAAATTGTACAAATGGCTCGTGAAGCGGGCGCTAAAAAAGTCATTTTTGCCTCGGCTGCGCCACCCGTCCGTTTTCCTAATGTCTACGGGATTGATATGCCTACCCGAAGTGAATTGGTTGCTTATGGCCGTACCGATGAAGAAATTAACCGCCTCATTGGCGCTGACCAATTAATTTATCAAGACGTTGAAGATATGAAGCAAGCTGTGCGGGATATTAATCCTGATTTAAAGGAATTTGAAGCCTCCTGCTTTGATGGCCACTATATTACGGGTGATATTACCGAGTCTTATCTCGATGCACTAGAAGCCGCGCGCAACTCCGAGTCGGCGCAAGCCGATCGGCAAAAAGACCCCAGCGATTTTGCCCGCTCGCAATTGCATCTGCATTTAGCTACCGAAGATTAAATACCATGACGCGTAAACCCCCTAAGCGATCACCGCTTGATTTTACTCAGCTTGCCCAAGAGACGGTTGCGGTACGCGCTGGCACACGGCGCACCACTGAATTTAATGAGCATTCAGAAGCCTTATTTCTAACGTCTAGCTATTGCTTTAATAGTGCTGCCGAGGCGGAAGCAGGTTTTGCGAATGCGGAAGCTGGCTTTATTTATTCTCGCTTTACAAACCCTACAGTGAGTATGTTTCAAGATCGCTTAGCCGCTCTTGAGGGTGGTGAGGCGTGTATTGCCACCGCATCTGGAATGGCAGCCATTTTGAGTGTAGCGATGGCGCATTTACAAGCTGGCGATCATGTGGTGTGCTCGCGCTCAGTGTTTGGAGCAACCATTCAATTATTTACGACCATCTTAGGGCGCTTCGGCATTACTACAACTTATGTCGATGTTTGTGATAGCAAAGCCTGGAAAGCAGCAGCCCTACCTAATACCCGTATGTTTTACTTAGAGACGCCTTCCAACCCATTAACTGAGTTAGCTGATATTGCTGCGATCGCTAAAATTGCCAAACAAAAGAATGCCTTATTCGTAGTGGATAACTGCTTTTGTACTCCTGCATTGCAGCAGCCTTTAAAGTGGGGTGCAGACGTCGTGATTCATTCCGCCACCAAGTATTTAGATGGTCAGGGGAGGGTCTTGGGCGGCGCAATTGTGGGTAACAAGACTTTCATTATGGGTAAAGTATTTCCCTATGTGCGCACGGCGGGGCCAACCCTTTCAGCGTTTAATGCCTGGATTTTTCTGAAGGGTTTAGAGACCCTCGACTTGCGCATGAAACAGCAAAGCAGTAACGCTTTAGCTTTGGCGAAGTGGTTAGAAAAACAACCGGCGATTGCCCAAGTCTTTCATCCGGGCCTGCAATCGCACTCCCAATATGCTTTAGCACGTCGCCAACAAACGGCGGGTGGCGCAATTGTGTCATTTGTTTTAAAAGGCGGTAAAAAAGCAGCTTTTCGTTTAATCGATCAAACCCGCTTATGTTCAATTACCGCCAATTTAGGTGATACCCGCACAACCATTACGCATCCTGCCACTACGACCCATGGTCGAATCTCGCCTGCGGCGCGCAAAGCAGCGGGGATTAGTGATGGCTTGGTGCGGGTGGCAGTTGGGCTTGAAAATGTCGCCGACCTGATTGCTGATTTCAAACTAGCCCTCAGTAAGAGCGCCTAGTTTTAGGCGACCCATTTAAGCGGCTGGTAATAGTCTGCGTGGATCATTAATAGGGCGCAGGGGCATGATATGAATTTTACTGGCATCAAGCTCTAAGAAGACTGTACTGCCAAGCTGAATTCCCAGTCGTTTGATTTCGGCTGATGAGGCTTCCCAAACCAGCGATTCTTTGCTGGCACCGACGCTAAAACGGACAACTGCGATTTGACCAATAGAGCTAAGGGCCTCAACTTGTGCCGGCAAATAGTGCGGAGCAGCTTGCGAATAGACAGTTAAACCCTCTGGCGGAATAACCCAGGCTACTGGGCTAGCAGGGGGAATTTTACCTTTATCTAAGACGTCAAAATGCCAATCATTCGCCAGCCAATCGAGGCGTCCTGAGTTAAAGATGCCATTAAATACATTGGGAATGCCGACCAAGGCAGCGACCCTTGAATTGCGTGGTTTTTGAAATAATTCATTGGGGGCGGCAGTTTGTAGGCCAATGCCCTGATCAATGACGGTAATGGTATCAGCCAGTAAATTGGCCTCACGTAAATCGTGCGTAACTAAAATCATCGGAATGGCGAGGTCTTGGCGTAATTCTGCCAAAATTCGATAGAGATTTTGGCGGGTAGGATTGTCAATGGCTGAAAATGGTTCATCCAATAGCAGTACCTTGGGATTTCTGGCTAAAGCGCGAGCGAGGGCAACCCGCTGTTGCTGCCCGCCTGAGAGCTGGCCTGGAAAGCGCTCAGCGAATTCACTCAGAGCCATTCGCTCCAGCCAGGTTCGCGATTGCGCAAGCCGTGCTGCCTTAGATAGTCCACTATTTTCTAGGGCAATGGCGACATTATGTAATGCCGATAGATGGGGGAAGAGGGCGTATTGTTGAAATAAAAAACCGCAAGAACGCTGTGCTGGCGAGTAGTTCGTGATGGCTTGATTGGCGATTCGCCCTTCATACCATGTTTCACCAGCACATTCAATGAGCCCTAACTCGGGCTGATGCAAGCCGGCAATTGTTCTGAGGATGGTGGTTTTACCGCTACCCGATGGGCCAACTAAAGCATGCAACTCACCAGCCGCACAGTTGAGATTCAGTTCCAAAGGAATGCGAGAGTGATAGGGGTTGCCGTGTGACTGGCTCTGGATGCGGACTTTCAGCATGAGCCGATCCGTTGGGCGCGCCGCTGACTATTGGCGCCAAAAAAACCATATGAGATCACGATTGCGCAAAGCGAAATACCCAATAACAAGAGCGAAAGCAGCCCTGCGCCTGAGGCATTAAAACTTTGCACTTGATCATAAATAGCAATCGATGCCGTTTTTGTTTTACCAGGTATTGCTCCGCCAATCATGAGAATGACGCCAAATTCGCCTAGCGTATGGGCAAAGGTTAGTACCGCAGCGCTAAGCACACCACGCCAAGCTAAAGGTAGATTAATGCGGTAAAAGATTTGCCAAGCGTTTAAACCGCAGACCTCAGCTGCCTCTTTAAGGGCGTTGGGGATAGCTTCAAAGGCTCGCTGAATCGGTTGTACGGCAAAGGGCAAATTCACTATTAAAGAGGCAATTAGAATGCCGAGAAAGGAAAATACCAAAGGCTCACCAAACAGTGTTTTGCCGCTAAAGCCCACCAATAGGTAATAACCTAAAACCGTGGGGGGCAGCACCAAGGGTAGTGCTAGTAAGGCCTCGAGCCAGGGCTTCCATCTACCAGCCGTGACCAAATGATGCGCCAGCCAAATACCCAAAGGCAAAATAATCAGCAGCGTACAAAAAGCCAGCTGGAGCGATAAGAAGATGGCTTGGGTATCAATCATGGTGGAATCACCGCCTATATTAGCTGAAAGAGTTACTGGGGGCTGGCTAGCTCAATCACTGCGCAGCGGTTTGTTAGCAAAACTAGGGTTTCTACTTACTTTATAAAAATATATTATATTTAATTAGCAAATATTTATTATTTATCTTATAATTGTCGGCATTCATTACCAAGCTTATTGAACAATGTAGATTCAATTGATAACCGCAGATCATCACTAATAAAAAAATGGTACAAATTACCAATAAAATTGATTTAAAAAAAATGCGTCAATCTGCTGATGGCGCATGTAAATTAATGAAAGTGCTCTCGAATCGCAATCGATTAATGCTTTTGTGTGAAATTAGCCAGGGTGAAAAATGCGTCAGCGATTTAGAGGTGGGACTTGGAATTGTTCAGCCCACCTTGTCGCAGCAGCTAACAATTTTGCGGACGCAAAAACTCGTTAAGACGCGCCGCGAAGGTAAGCAAATTTACTATTCATTGACTAGCCCCATTGCTATTTCAGTAATGGAATTGTTGTATCAACACTACTGTAAAAAATAACTAGGAGTTTATATGCAATGCAACGTAGGTAATACAGATCGATATTTGCGCATGGTAGTCGGCGCTGTTTTAATTCTCTTGGCGCTGCTTGGCGTAATTGGCGTGTGGGGTTGGATTGGCATTGTGCCGCTTGCAACAGGTTTTTTTCGCTACTGTCCAGCTTATACCTTACTCGGTATTGGCGGTAATAAAACAGCGAAATAAGTTTACCAAGTTGTAATAATTCAGCGTTTAATTTATGGCCATGAAAGAAAATAGAGTTCGCGCAAAAATCCGTCAGGCCCCAGAAGGTTTTCTAGGCCCGGACTTGATTGCAGAGGTTAATCAATTTGGCTTAGATCAAAAGCGCCGCAGTTTCTTGCGGCAGGGTTTGGCGGCTGCAGCAAGTGGGGCCATTGGTACGGTCGGTACAGGCTTAGCGTTACCTGTTTTAGGAGCGGTTGAGGGCGACCCAGCCATTTTAGAAAAACAGGTGTGGCAAACCACCCTAGGAAAAAACGTCGCCACTATGCCTTATGGTACGCCATCGGTATATGAGGCAAACTTAATTCGACGTGAATCACCAGGGCTTACGCGTGTATCGGCTGCTTCGGTGGCCTTTACTCCGTTGCAAGGGTTATTTGGCATTATTACTCCTAATGGTTTGCATTTCGAGCGACAACATCAGGGCTGGTACAACATCGACCCTAATTTGCACCGCTTAATGGTGAACGGCCTAGTAAAAAATAGCCGCGTATTTACGATGAGCGATTTAATGCGCTTACCATCGGTGTCGCGCATTCACTTTATTGAGTGTGGGGCAAATACGGGCTTGGAGTGGGGTAATGTCGCCGTACCTACGGTGCAATACACCCATGGCATGTTATCTTGTTGCGAATTTACAGGGGTGCCACTCAGTCTTTTATTGGACGAGTGCGGCGCTGATTTAAAAAAAGGTAAATACCTCTTGGCTGAGGGTGGCGATGGTTCGGGAATGACGCGCACAATTAACTTAGATAGCGCACTCAAGGATAGTATTGTGGCTTGGGGCATGAATGGTGAAATGCTACGCCCAGAGAATGGTTTTCCATTGCGCTTAGTAGTGCCCGGAGTGCAAGGGGTTAGTTGGGTTAAGTGGTTACGCCGACTCGAGGTTGGTGATATGCGATACGCTTCTAAAGATGAGGCAGTCCATTACAACGATTTGATGCCTGATGGTTTAGCGCGGCAATACACCTCAATTCAAGAATGCAAATCCGTCATTACCACGCCTTCGGGTGGCCAGCAACTCCTTGAAAAAGGTTTTTATAACATTACGGGCTTGGCTTGGTCTGGTCGCGGCAAAATTAAGCGGGTCGACGTTTCAGTAGATGGTGGTAATAACTGGCGTACTGCCCGCTTAGAAACGCCAATCTTAACGAAAGCACTCACGCGCTTCAATATCGATTGGACATGGGATGGCGCTCCAGCCATTATTCTGTCGCGAGCCATGGATGAAACTGGTTATGTGCAGCCCACGATCAAATTGCTACGCGATGTAAGGGGTACGCGTTCGATTTATCACAATAATGCAATTCAGGCGTGGAAGGTTGATAGCAATGGCGAGGTGAGTAATGTTCAAGTTGGCTAAGCAGAATTGCGCTCGGTTCTTGCGTCATACACTAAACCTATGCTTCGTATTAGCCACGCTGGTGACCCTACCGAGCTTTGCTCAAAATGCTCCCGCTAGTGCGGCATCGAGTTTGCCTCATTATCAAGGTATCGGCAGAATAGCCACCGCAGCAGAAGTGAATGCTTGGGACATTGATGTACGCCCAGACTTTGCTGGTCTTCCCAAAGGATCAGGCTCGGTTGCGCAGGGTCAAGCATTATGGGATGGAAAATGTGCGAGTTGCCACGGTACCTTTGGTGAGTCGAATGAAATTTTTACCCCGATTGTGGGTGGTACAACACAAGATGATGTGAAGTCAGGTCGAGTAGCGTCGTTAAACGACAATAAACAACCTCAACGAACGACCTTAATGAAGGTTGCAACTCTATCTTCGCTGTGGGATTATATTTATCGGGCTATGCCATGGAACGCACCGCGCTCGCTTTCCAGCGACGATACTTTTGCTTTGCTAGCGTATATTCTTTCTTTGGCAGAAATCGTCCCTGATAATTTTGTCTTAAATAACCTCAATATTGCGGACGTGCAAAAGAAAATGCCTAACCGCAATGGCATGACTTTGAAACATGGTTTATGGGATGTGGGTGGAAAGCCAGATGTTCAAGCCAAAGCGTGCATGAATAATTGTGTTGCGTTTGTGCAAATTGGCTCAAGCTTACCTGATCATGCGCGCAATGCGCACGGCAATTTGGCTGAACAAAATCGAGAATATGGGCCATATCGTGGGGTGAATACCAGTCAACCCCCTTTAGCCCAATTACCACTTCAAATAGTTGCTGCACCGAGTACAGCTCAGGTTGCGACGGCTAAAATGAGCGGTCCAAAACTACTTTTTAAAGATAACAATTGCTCTGCTTGCCATGCCGATCATAGTAAGTTGGTAGGGCCATCGATTAGCGATGTGGCCACCAAATATCGGGGTCAGTCTGGCGCTGAGGCTAAACTAGTGGCAAAAGTAAAACAAGGCGGATCGGGAGTATGGGGGCCCATCCCAATGCCTCCTCACCCCGATATTTCGAGTAAGGATTTACAGGTTTTGGTGCATTGGATGCTAACTGGGGAATAAATACCAGTGGTTGTTAGCTTTCCTTGCGATTGATCGACAAAAGGTGTTTGAGTTTGACTGAAGGAGTTTTTATGAATAAGCAGCGACGAGATGTAATAAAGTACTCGGCCATATTTGGATTGATGGCTGCAGCAGGTTTAATTAGCGAGGCGCAAGCTCAAGCTTGGAATAAAGCTGCTTTTGAGGGCAAAAGCCTTGACGATGTTTTTAAGGTACTCGGCAGTGCTCCAGAAAAATCGGGCGCCGTAACGTTAAATGCCCCTGATATTGCTGAAAATGGCGCGGTTGTACCCGTGGGCATTTCTACTACCTTGAAGGCAGATCAATTGGCTATTTTGGTAGAAAAAAATCCTAGTGCTTTGGCAGCCTTATTTTTTATTCCTGCTGGTACAGAGCCGTTTGTGACAACCCGCATCAAAATGGGTCAAACTTCTAATGTCTATGCACTAGCAAAGGCAGACGGTAAGTGGTTGATGTCTTCTAAAGAAGTAAAAGTGACTTTGGGTGGCTGCGGCGGTTAAACCCAATGTCGATGAATAAAGCAATACAGATTATTACTAATGGGGATTTTCCCTTAAAAGATTAAGGAGCAATAATGGCTGATCCAATGCGCGTAAGAGCAACCGAAAGCGGTGGCGTAGTTGATGTAAAAATTTTAATGAAGCATGATATGGAATCAGGTCAGCGGAAAGATGCTGCCGGCAAAATCATTCCAGCGTGGTTTATTAGTACTCTAAACGTAAAGGCGCAAGGTAACGACGTATTTAATGCTCAGTTTGGGCCTGCAGTATCCAAAGACCCCTTTTTGAATTTTAAATATAAAGGCGCTAAGGGTGACAAGCTTGTAGTTAGTTGGGTTGATAGTAAGGGTGATAAACGTACTGATGAGGCAACCGTCGCTTAGGTTTTGTATTGCTTTCCAATAATAACAAGGGATAAAAGCCATGAGACAGCATTTTTCGCTGAGTTGTAAATTCGGGTATGCAATATTGTTTAGTGCCTTAGCCACCCTTGCACTGGTAAAGACGGTGCAAGCGCAAACCGCAAGCGAGGGCATTGCTAAATACCGCGAAATGATTGCCGATGGCAATCCTTCTGAGCTCTATGAAGCGGCAGGGGAAGAATTATGGAAAAAGCCTATGGGCCCAAAAAATGCCACTTTAGAGCAGTGTGATTTGGGTCTTGGCCCTGGCGTGGTTGCGGGTGCTGCGGCACAGTTACCGCGATATTTTAAAGATAGTAATCGCGTACAAGATCTCGAGTCGCGACTGATGACTTGTCGAGAGAAATTGCAGGGCATCGATCCACAAGCCACTATTGATGCCCCATTTCAGGTGGGCCCCAAAAAAGAAATGGAAGCTTTGGTCGCTTATGTAGTCACCCTCTCAAAAGGTAAAAAAATTAATGTCAGCACCACCCATCCGAAAGAAAAAGAAATGATGGCTTTAGGCAAGCGCGCTTTTTTCTTTGAGGGTGGACCGATGGATTTTTCTTGTGCCTCTTGTCATGGAGAAAATGGTAAACGAATTCGCTTACAAGACTTGCCTAATTTGACTACTCAAGCTGGGGCGGCCTTGGGTTGGGGATCTTGGCCTGCGTATCGTGTTTCTAGTGGTCAATTTTGGACAATGCAACAACGTTTAAATGATTGTTATCGGCAGCAACGTTTTCCCTTCCCAATTTATGGCTCGGATGTGACGATTGCTTTATCCATGTATATGGCAGCTACAGCTAATGGGGGAATTGTGCAAACCCCAGGCTTAAAACGATAAGAATGGAACTCAAAATGAACTATGTAAAACATAAAAATATGCGCACATTAGTTAGCTCAGCCCTGCTATTGAGTGCTACCGTATTGGGTTTCCTGAGTTTTTCAGGCATCGCCTTAGCGCAACAAAAGGCTGACCCAGCATTTCAGAAAATGATGCAAAGCGGCTTTAAGGCTGATGGTATAGCAGGCTTAGACCGAATACAGCAAGACGAAACGCAGGCTTTTTGCTCTGATCCAGTCTTTGCTAACGGCAATAGTAAGGCAGCTACCGCTAAACGTGAAGCGATTCAAAAATTGAATATGGCTGAAATTCAACAACCTACAGACGGTAAATATGTGGGCGATTGGAAAAAGGGTGAAGCGATTGCGCAAAGTGGTCGTGGTGCTACTTGGACCGATACTGCGACAACCCCTGTGGGCGGAGGTTGTTATAACTGCCATGAAATTAATAAAAAAGAAATTTCTTATGGCAATCTTGGACCTAGTCTATGGAACTACGGTAAGTCGCGGGGCTATTCGAAAGAAATGATGGTGTACACCTGGAATCGGATTAATAATTCGAAGGCTTATAACGCTTGCAGCAATATGCCGCGCTTTGCGCATTTTAAATTACTGAATGAAAAACAAATGCAAGATTTAATGGCTTTGTTATTAGATCCAGAATCGCCAGTTAATCAATAAGGTTTTATGTCAATTCATCGTCGCGAGTTTTTGCAGGCGCTAGCTATAGCTGCTGCAGGTGGAATGGGTTTAAGTGCTAATTTAGCTAGCGCACAAACTGCTGCAAAAAAATTCTATGATTTACCAGCCTTTGGTAACGTCCATTTATTACACTTTACCGATTGTCATGCGCAGCTTTTGCCAATTTATTTTCGCGAACCCAATGTGAATTTAGGTATTGGTCCGCAGGCTGGGCAGATGCCCCATTTAGTGGGCGATTATTTTCTAAAGGCCAATGGCATTGCAGCGGGAACACCCGATGCCCATGCCTTTACTTACCTAGACTTTAGTGCCGCTGCACAAAACTACGGGAAGATGGGTGGCTTTGCTTATCTTTCTTCCTTAATTCAGCAAATGAAAGCCTCTCGTCCCAATGCGCTGCTATTGGACGGCGGTGACACTTGGCAGGGTTCGGGAACAGCCTTGTGGACCAACGGCCAAGATATGGTTGATGCCTCCTTGGCGCTTGGGGTTGATGTCATGACGGCGCATTGGGAAATGACCTTAGGCGAAAAACGCGTCTTAGAAATTGTTGAAAAAGATTTTCGAAATAAAGTTTCTTTCTTGGCCCAAAACATTAAAACAGCAGATTTTGGGGATGACGTTTTTAGCCCCTATGTCATTCGACAAATGAATGGCGTTTCAGTTGCCATTATTGGTCAAGCGTTTCCCTACACACCAATTGCAAACCCACGTTATTTTGTACCTAACTGGACCTTTGGTATTCAAGAGGAAAATTTACAGAAAAATATTAATGAGGCGGTTGGTAAAGGGGCAAAAGTAGTCGTCTTGCTTTCACACAATGGGATGGATGTCGATTTAAAATTAGCCTCGCGGGTTACTGGTTTACATGCCATTTTAGGTGGCCATACCCATGATGGTGTGCCAATTCCGGTGAAGGTGAAAAATAGCTCGGGCGTAACATTGGTGACTAATGCCGGATCGAATGGAAAATACCTCGGTGTTTTAGATTTCGATGTGAAGGGCGGGAAGCCAGTTGATTTTCGTTATAAATTATTACCAATCTTCTCAAATTTATTACCTGCCGATGCCGGCATGAGTCAATTAATTCAAAAAATTCGTGCTCCATTTGAAGTTAAATTAGCTGAAAAATTAGCCGTAACTGACGCTTTACTCTACCGCCGAGGTAACTTCAACGGCAGTTTTGATCAAGTGATTTTAAATGGTCTAATGAGCCAAAAGAATGCAGAAATTGCCTTTTCACCCGGGTTCCGTTGGGGCACTTCATTGCTACCAGGGCAAACGATTACGATGGAAAATTTACTCGATCAAACAGCGATTACTTATCCCTACACTACCGTTTCCAATATGACGGGAGAAACGATTAAAAATGTTTTAGAAGATGTGGCGGATAATTTATTCAACCCGGACCCTTATTACCAGCAGGGCGGAGATATGGTGCGAGTTGGTGGGTTACAGTACACCATCGATCCAGCTGCATCCATGGGTGGCCGTATTTCAAATATGCGCTTGAATGGCAAGCCACTTGACGCTGATAAATCTTACCGCGTAGCGGGATGGGCGCCAGTTAGCGAAGACTCTAAAAATCTCGGCGGCGAGCCAATTTGGGATGTGATTGCGCGGCATTTACGCGAAATGAAAACAATTAAAGCGGTTAAATTGAATGAGCCCGAAGTTAAGGGTGTAAGCAATAACCCTGGGATGGTGATTTTAAATTAGTAGTCACAATCAAGCGAGCAAATTTATTAGCGTAGGCCTAAAGGATAATGATGAAATATAAATTTACTACTGCCGTATTGCTCACGCTCGTTTTAACTTTTGCTGCGCTGGGTTCTCAGCTCAGTTTTGCACAAAGCGCCAATACCCCAACTCAAGTGGTATATCACGTTGATGATGCTGAAACCCAAGGACTAAAAGCCCTGCGTAATATTCGCAACCATTTGGATACTGCACCAAGCACTAAAATTATCATGGTAACGCACGCTAACGGAGTTGATATCTTGATGGAAGGCGCTAAGGATAAGAAAAATAATGTTGAATATGCGCCCTTAATTGGAGCATTAAAGTCGCGGGGAGTGCGGTTTGAGGTTTGTGAAATTACTTTAAAAAATCGCAATTTAAAAAAAGATCAATTCATTCTCGATGCTGACTTCACCCCTTCGGGTGTGGTGCGAATAGCCGATCTTCAGGCAAAAGATCATTTTGCTTACATTAAGCCGTAATTACGGCGTTTTATTCCTGGGTTTATTTTGCCAGTTAGCACTGGCGCAGGGTCACAGACTCATTGATGTAAGCGATACGGTGCCGAATCAAATTCAACCTATTGAAGTCGCTAAACAAGTTTATTTTGTACAGGGCTTGCCTGAAATGGGCAGCGCCAAAAATCAAAACTTTATTTCTAATGCCGGTTTTGTGATTACGCCCAAGGGAGTGGTGGTCATTGACGCCTTAGGCTCGCCTATCTTAGCTGAGCAATTACTGCAAAAAATTAAGCTGCTTACTCCGCAGAAAGTAGTCGCTGTTATCGTAACGCACTATCATGCCGATCATATTTATGGTTTACAGGTTTTTCGTAATGCTGGCGCAGTTATTTATGCCAATGAAAATGGCAAGTTGTATTTAACTGCAGATGCAGCGCAGCAGCGTTTAATTAGTTCGCGTCAAGATTTTGCCCCATGGGTAAATCAAAATACGCAATTGATTGCGGCCGATCATTGGGTCAAAGATCGCTTTACGTTGGTAGTGGGAGGAGTAGAGTTTTTATTAATAAGAGCCGGGCCGGCACACACAGCTGAAGATCTTCTGGTCTACGTACCAAGCAAAAAAGTGCTTTTTGTTGGCGATCTGGTTTTTAATGGGCGTATTCCATTTGTAGGTAATGCAGATAGCCAGCGGTGGATCGCGTCTTTGCAACAAATTGAAAAACTACAAGCCGCAATTATTGTGCCTGGCCATGGAGCATATTCTAATAACCCGCCGCGTGATATCGCCTTTACAAGCGAGTATTTGCGTTATTTACGTCACTCCATGGCGCCTGCAGCGCGAAATTTAGACTCCTTTGATGAGGCCTATCAAGCCACCAATTGGGGGGAGTATGAGGGTATGCCATTGTTTCGTGCTGCTAATCGCATGAATGCGTATAACGTTTATCTCTCCATCCAAGAGGAGTAAATTCCTTTAAAATAGCGCCATGATCGGTTTTCGCGCTAAATCTCCTTTTCAGCTTTTTTTTAAAACAATGTGTTTTTTTATTGGCATTTTTTCTGCTAATGCTTTTTGTTTTGCTGCAGATACCGCCCTCAAAAATGGCAAGCTCATTGAAGAAACAAAATGCTATGCCTGCCATGCAAAAAAATCGGGCTTTGGTAATGGCGATATGATTTATACCCGTAATGATCGCAAGGTGGAGAGTTATTCACGCCTCAAAGCAATGGTCGCAATTTGTAATAGCGAACTACGACTCGATTTATTTCCTGAAGACGAGGCTGATGTTGCACAATATTTAAATCATCAGTTTTATCGTTTTAAGAATAATTAAGTAAGAATAACTAAACTAGTGCCAAATTCCAGCGATCTACTTCACCTTAGCCAACATATTTTATGGCTAACTTTGGCAGTCACAATTTTACTGGGCGCATTAATGCAATGGTCGAGCTTTTGTACCATGGGCGCGGTATCCGATATCTTGGTCATGGCGGATTACACGCGTATGCGGCAGTGGTCTTTGGCAATTGGCGTGGCTATTGTGGGGGTGGCGGTTTTAGCTGCGCAAGGCTATATCGATCCGAGTAAATCTGTTTATACCAGCAATCGCTTGCTTTATTTATCGACTATTATTGGCAGCCTTTGCTTTGGTTTTGGCATGGTCCTTGCATCTGGTTGCGGTAGTAAAACCCTGATTCGCATTGGCGGCGGTAATTTAAAGTCCGTCGTGGTTTTTTTTGTGCTGGGCTTGGTTTCCTACATGACTTTAAAGGGGCTCTTGGCAGTATTGCGCGTAAATACTATCGACACCTGGTTTATTTCCCTAAGCACTGCACAAGATCTACCCAGTATTTTTGCTGCCCAAACCAGTATGGCTAAAACCCATTTGCAACTGATTTTAGGATTGCTGATCGGCGGTGGATTTATTCTGTTCGCTTTGCTAAAAAAATCGTTTTGGCAAATCGATAATCTGTTGGCTGGGGCTGGGGTTGGATTGGCGATTGTTGCTATTTGGTGGGTTTCTGGCTATCTCGGCTATATTGCTGAAGATCCCAAGACCCTAGAGGAAGTATTTTTAGCGACGAATTCTGGGCGCATGGAAAGCCTTTCTTTTGTTGCGCCATATGCTTACACTCTCGACTGGTTGATTTTATTTAGCGATACCTCGAAGGTCTTAACACTTGGAATTGTGGCGGTTGGTGGCATGATCATTGGCGCTTTTCTTAGTGCTGTACTCACCAAAACATTTCGTTGGGAAACCTTTCATGGGGTCGAAGATACGGGCAATCATTTGCTGGGCGGCGCTTTAATGGGTTTTGGCGGGGTTACTGCCCTTGGCTGCACGATTGGTCAAGGTTTAACTGGGATATCAACACTCGCGCTTAGCGCTTTTTTAGCCTTGCCTGGTTTTATTGGTGGGGCGTGTCTAGGTCTGTGGTATTTGCAGTGGCGTCTTGAGCGCCAGGCCAACTAAAAGGTGAGGCGCTATGCACATTGATTGGACCGTATTTACACCCTTTCCCGCGTTATTAGGCGGCATCATTTTGGGTCTTGCTGCCGCACTGTATATTCATTTGCATGGGCGAATTTTAGGGGTTAGCGGCATTGTGGGTGGTTTGACTAAACCCGAGGCGGGCGATTGGCTTTGGCGTCTTAGTTTTGTGTTTGGTTTATTGTCAAGCCCGCTGTGGGCCAGTTTAATTTTTGATGTGCGAGCCATCGTGGTCATTGATGCAGGTTGGGGCGCATTAATTGTGGCCGGCCTCTTGGTGGGCTTTGGTGCTAGTTATGGTGCGGGGTGCACCAGTGGGCATGGTATTTGTGGGATTTCACGACTATCCTTAAGCTCTTTAGTGGCGACGATCACTTTTATGTGCACCGGCTTTCTAACCGTTTTTCTCCTGCGCCATGTTTTTTAGGTGGTCTTGGGGAGCGCAATGATGAAACGTCATTTTGGACTACTTAGTCAAGTTGCCATCGGCGTTATTTTTGGTTTAGGCCTGATTATTTCTGGCATGACTAACCCGCAGAAAATTCTGCAATTTCTTGATCTCACTGGCAACTGGGATCCGAGCTTAATTTTCGTGATGTTGGGTGGTATTTTGGTGGGTTTAGCCGCTTTTTATCTCGCCCGTAAACGCACTGAAGCATGGTTTGGTGGGCTGATTCAGTGGCCCAAAACTAGCCCAATCGACCGCCATTTAGTCATTGGCAGCGGGTTATTTGGCATCGGTTGGGGAATTGCGGGATTTTGCCCAGGACCTGCTATCGTTGCCTTAGGGTCTGGGCATGCCAAGGCCTTGGTTTTTACCGTCATGATGTTCATCGGCATGCTGATTTATCAGTACCTAGGCAGCCAAATCAAAAAACGTCTACATTAATTACATTAAATGCTTTTTAAGAGGTTGAAATGAGTCTTGGAATTGCTTGTCATAATGCATTATTTGGTACGGTTGGACAAATTGCGCCAGCTGATTTAGCAGAAATTGCCGCTCAGGGCTACAAGAGCGTAATTAATAACCGACCTGACTACGAGGAGGGCCCCGAGCAACCCCCTCATGAAGCGATTCAAGCTGAGGCCTTAAAACTCGGCTTAAATTATGCCTTTTTACCCGTTGTTAGTGGTGCGATTACGCTTGCACAGGTTGAGGAAATGGCTGGCTTACTGAAAACCCTGCCAGAACCTATTCTGGCTTTTTGTCGCTCGGGCGCCCGTTCAACTAATCTATATCAAATGGCGGTGCATCTCAATCAAGAGCGCAGTTAAATGCCCGATTTGTTAAATGCCACAGAGCGGCGCGCCTTAGCAACGAGTTATCCTGCCTGGCAGCTACTCACAGAGCGCGACGCAATGAGCCGCACCTTTTTGTTTGCTAATTTTGAAGCTGCATTTCGCTTTATGCAAGGTTGTGCTGTTTATGCTGAGCAAATCGACCATCATCCCGAGTGGTTGAATGTTTGGAATCGTGTTGAGGTGGTCTTAACTACGCATAGTGCAGGCGGCTTAACTCAACTTGATCTGCAACTAGCTCAATGGATGGATCAAACTGCTAGTGCAATCGGCTTGCAGCCGCCGAAATCATAAAATGCGTACTTGGTTCATGAAGCGTAATTGTTCATTTACGCCACGGCAACTCAGCTATTTCTACTTTTCTTTGGCTGCCTTTTCATTAATAGTGGGCAGCTATTTTTTATGGCAAGGGATATGGGTCATTATTTGCTTTACTTTGCTTGAATTGACCCTGGTTGCAATTGCTTTACTGGTTTATTCGCGTCATGCGCTTGATTATGAAAAAATTTCAGTAGATGGCGATCTGCTCATTTATGAAAAGAGCTGGGGTGGCCAAGTTAGCTGTCACCAATGGAATGCCCGCTGGGTACAATTAATTCATCTGCATAATGATCCCAATCAATTGGCTTTGCGTTACGGCAATGAAAAAAAGCCCATTGGTGTCTTTTTACGTGCTATCGATCGGCCCCGTTTTGAGCATGATTTACGCCTGCATCTTACTTAACTCGATCGTAATTAAAGGCTTTTATGAGAATTGAAATACCCGAGAACAAGCGCTTTGTTCATGAATCGACGATGGACATTCGCTGGGGCGATATGGATGCATTTCAGCATGTCAATAACACCCTTTATTTTCGTTATATGGAGCAATCCCGCATCGACTGGATTGTTTCTTTAGGATTTACGAATATGGTGGATAAGGAGGCCTTATTGATGGTAAATGGCTTCTGTAATTTTTATGCGCAATTATCCTTTCCTGGAACCTTGATTGTGCAAACCTTTATTGGCAATATTGGAAAATCGAGTATTGATTTGTATAACACCATTGCCTTGGCGAATGCGCCAGAAGCGATTTGTGCAGCCGGCGGAGCCACGATGGTATGGGTCGATTTAGCGACCAATAAATCCCGTCCTTGGCCCGAGCATATTTTAAAAATATTGCAATAACAATATTCCCAGAGCGTGTCTAAATTGTTGCTGGAACCGATGGTTGATTTTTCGCAATACGATGCCATTATTGACACACGATCTCCGGCTGAATTTGCCCTCGATCATATTCCTGGCGCGATTAATTACCCGGTCTTAAATAACGAGGAACGGGCCCGAATTGGCACGATTTATAAAAACGATTCAGCGTTTGCCGCTAAAAAAATTGGCGCGGCTTTGGTAGCACGGAATATTTCAGCCCACTTAGAAAATCATTTTTTAGCCTTTCCTTATAGTTGGCGCCCCCTGATTTACTGTTGGCGGGGAGGCGAACGAAGCGGTGCATTTACCTTGATTCTGCAGCGCATTGGCTGGAAGGCCGATCAATTGGTGGGCGGTTACCAAGCTTTCAGGCGCCACGTTATTAGTGAGCTCAATGATTTTGCTAGCCAGTTTTCTTTTATCGTTATCTGCGGCATGACAGGAACCGGAAAAACCCGTCTATTGGCTGAATTACAAGGGCGTCAGTTGCAAGTACTTGATCTAGAGGGCTTAGCGGTACATCGGGGCTCGGTCTTGGGTCATCATCCAGAAGCCCCGCAACCGAGTCAAAAAAGTTTTGAAACTGCCCTATGGAATACCTTGCGTTTATTCGACCCAAGCAAGCCAGTTTATGTTGAATCGGAAAGTAAAAAAGTAGGGGGCTTGCATATTCCCGACCCCTTAATGGCGCGAATTCGGGCTGGCGAGTGTATTGAGATTCAGGCTGAGATTACGTTGCGGGTGCAATGGTTAATGGAACAATATCCGCATTTTTTAGTCGATGTTCCTGCTTTAGAGGCGCAGCTCATTAGCTTGACGGCTCGCTATGGCCGCATGCAGATTGAGGAATGGTGTGCAGCTGCTCAGGCAGGAGAGTTTGCTGAGTTAGTGCATGCCTTACTGGTGCAACATTACGATACTGCGTATCAACATTCAATTGAGCGCAATTTTACCCATTACCCCACTAAGCGCAGCTTAGATTTAGCTGCACTGAGCCCAGCCGCTTTTAGTGCCTTGGCTGATCAGGTGCTAACTTTAGAGCGCGCTTAATTAAAGGCTTGAATGCCTGTTTGGGCGCGACCTAAAATGAGGGCATGAATATCATGCGTACCTTCATAAGTGTTCACGACCTCTAAATTAAGTAAATGCCGAATCACACCATATTCATCTGAGATTCCATTGCCACCATGCATATCGCGGGCCATCCGTGCAATTTCGAGTGCTTTCCCGCAAGAATTCCGTTTCATAATTGACGTAATTTCAGGTGAAGCTAGATGTTCGTCTTTCATTCGACCCAATCTTAAACAGCCTTGTAAACCGAGGCAAATTTCAGTTTGCATATCAGCTAGCTTCTTTTGAATGAGTTGATTGGCGGCTAAAGGACGACCAAATTGAATGCGATCAAGGGTGTATTGGCGCGCCGCATGCCAACAAAATTCTGCTGCGCCTAAGGCACCCCAAGCAATACCGTAACGTGCTGAGTTTAAGCAGGTGAATGGACCTTTTAAGCCGGTAACGTGGGGTAATTCATTTTCGCTAGGAACAAACACTTTTTCCATGACGATTTCACCCGTAATGGATGCGCGTAAACCCATCTTGCCCGTAATTTTTGGCGTGCTTAAACCAGGCATGCCTTTTTCCAGAATAAAACCCCGAATCTCATCGGCATCATTTTTAGCCCAGACGACAAAGACATCAGCAATAGGTGAATTCGAAATCCACATTTTGGCCCCCGACAGCTCAAAGCCACCTGGAACGCTATGGGCCCGGGTAATCATGCCGCCCGCATCTGAGCCAAAATTGGGTTCAGTAAGACCAAAGCAACCAATCAATTCGCCAGTGGCTAACTTGGGTAAGTATTTTTGTTTTTGTTCTAAGCTACCGAATTCATTAATGGGCACCATGACTAATGAAGACTGCACGCTCATCATCGACCGGTAGCCTGAATCAACTCGCTCGATTTCGCGAGCAATTAGCCCATAGGAAACATAATTTAAATTAGCGCCGCCAAATTCTTCGGGGATGGTAATGCCGAGTAAGCCTAATTCACCCATTTCGCGGAAGATGCTGGTGTCAGCCCCTTCCCCGCGAAAATCGGCTTGGATACGGGGTGCGAGACGTCCTTGTGCATACTCAAAGGCAGCTTCGCGTACCATGCGCTCTTCGGTCGTGAGTTGCTGGTCTAACAGCAGGGGGTCGGCCCAATTAAATGGGGTTTTACTCATATCTTTGACTCACTTTTTAGGCTTTGAAATAGGGCTGGGCAAAACCAACCAATTAGCACTATTCTAGTCAATTACTGACTAAAGTATTTTGCTGGGCTCTTCACCTTGGAAAAAAACCCGCCACCGCGCCGCCATTATCGCTACTACGATTTAATCTTAGTGGCTTTTGTGGTGGTCTTGCTGTGCTCAAATTTTATTGGCGCTGGCAAAGCAGGAACCCTTGATTTACCGTTCTTTGGTCCCGTTATCTTTGGTGCCGGGGTGCTTTTTTTTCCTATTGCCTACTTTTTTGGCGACATTCTGACGGAGGTGTATGGCTATGCCTATGATCGGCGTGCCGTCTGGGCTGGCTTTGCCGCCTTAATTTTTGCAGCAATTATGGCGCAAGTGGTAATTGCTTTACCGATTGCCCCAGGCTCTTATATGGCGAATTATCAACAGGGCTTAGAGACCGTCTTTGGTAATTCATGGCGCATTGCCTTAGCATCGATTAGTGCCTTTTGGTGTGGTAGTTTTGCTAATGCCTTTATTATGGCAAAGTTGAAAATTGCCACCGCCGGACGTTTTTTATGGTTGCGGGCAATTGGCTCAACCGCAGTTGGCGAGTTAATCGATTCATCGCTATTTTATCTGCTAGCGTTTTATGGTATTTGGCCGCTCGCTGAATTGCTGCAAATTGCCTTAGCGCAGTATGTGCTAAAAACCAGTTGGGAAGTGCTAGCAACCCCGCTGACGTATTGGGTAGTTAATTTTTTAAAACGTAAAGAACATGAAGATTATTATGATATTCATACTAATTTCACCCCCTTTCGCATGCGCGTTGACCGCTAGGAGAAGCTATGAAGCCATTTATTGATCCCACCATATTACCAAGTGAAATTACCCCGCAAGCCATCTTTGCACAACGTCGAAACTTAATTAAGGCGGCAGCAGCGGGCAGCTTCGGCGCGGGCTTGATTCCCTGGTTTACGCGTGAAGCATTTGCTCAGACTCAACCTGCTGGGCCGCCGGCAGGTGGGGTTAAATTAAAAACTATTCCTTCCAACTATTCCACTACCGAAACGCTATCGGCTTATAAAGACGTCACTACCTATAATAATTTTTATGAGTTTGGTACTGATAAAGCCCAGCCTCATGAAGCAGCTAAAAGCTTAGAAACCCGACCGTGGACTGTTACCGTTGAGGGCTTAGTTAAAAAGCCACAGACTTTTGATATTGAGGCCTTACTAAAATTAGCGCCTATGGAGGAGCGTATTTATCGCATGCGTTGTGTTGAAGGCTGGTCAATGGTCATTCCATGGGATGGCTATTCTTTATCTAAATTACTCAACGTAGTTGAGCCCACTAGTGCCGCTAAATACGTCGAATTTATTTCACTTGCAGATCGTAAGCAAATGCCGGGCGTCAACTCATCCGTATTAAATTGGCCTTATCGCGAGGGTTTGCGCTTAGACGAAGCGATGAATCCATTGGCCTTACTTACTTTTGGTTTATACGGTGAGGCTTTACCAAAACAAAATGGCGCCCCCGTACGCATGGTGATTCCGTGGAAGTATGGTTTTAAAAGCGCCAAGTCAATTATTAAAATTCGTTTAACTGAGCAACAGCCACCGACAAGCTGGAATACCTCAGCCCCAAGTGAATATGGCTTTTATTCCAACGTGAACCCTAATGTTGATCATCCCCGTTGGAGCCAAGCTACTGAACGACGGATCGGTGATGGCCGCGGTTTTTTTGCGCCTAAAGTGAAAACTGAAATGTTTAATGGGTATGGCAATCAGGTGGCGAGTTTATATGCAGGCATGGACCTTAAAAAATACTATTAATCAAACAGGTTTTTTAAAGGGTTTTAAGTTTCTGGTTTTTTTGCTGGCCCTGATTCCGCTAGAGCGACTTTTCTATTTTGCTTACAGCGATCAATTGGGCGCCAACCCAATTGAATTGATTACCCGCTCAACGGGCACTTGGACCCTGGTTTTATTTTGTCTTACTTTAGGTATGACACCGCTGCGCTTAATTACAGGGTGGGGCGGCTGGATACGGGTGCGTCGTATGCTCGGACTATTCGTATTTTTTTATGCTTGTTTGCACTTTTTAATTTGGCTTTGGTTAGATCAAGATTTTGCTATAGCCTCGATGGCGAAAGATGTAATTAAGCGCCCCTTTATAACCATGGGTTTTATTAGCTTTGTGTTGCTCATTCCATTGGCACTCACATCAAACCAGTGGTCGCAGCGTCAATTAGGGCGCCGCTGGGCCTTGTTACACCGTTTAGTTTATGTCATTGCAGGCACGGCAATTTTGCATTATTGGTGGGATAAGGCGGGTAAAAATAACTTTTCAGTCGTTTCGATTTACCTCGGAGTTATTATCTTATTACTAGTCTTACGAATACCGCTGATAAAAAATCAACTCAATCGAATCCACCTTACGAAACCAAAGCCACCTGTTTAGGAATCATTAAATGCCATTGAAGATCATCCTGTGCAGATTAATACCATCGACTGCGCTAGTTTTCAGCCTGATTCTGAGCGTTTCTAACGTGGCTGCACAGACCAAAGACCTTGCTTATCCCAATCGCCAAATTACTTTAATTATTCCTTTTCCACCTGCAGGCGCTACCGATGCACTAGGCCGACTGCTGGCGCAGAAATTATCACAGCGTTTAGGCCAGACAGTTATTATCGATAACCATCCCGGCGCAGGCGGCTCAATTGGCTCAAATATCGTTGCCCGCGCTGCTCCCGATGGCTATACCTTACTTTTGTCTACTGGCAGCACTCATGCAGTTGCGCCGAGTTTTACTAAAAAATTACCTTATGACACCCAAGCCGATTTCACCCCTATTGGGGGGGTTGCCATTGCGCCTGGCTTACTAACGATTACGAAGACTTTACCGGTTAAAAATCTAGCTGAATTTATTGAATACGCGCGGGCTCATCCGAATGAGATTAATTATGCGACGAGCGGTAATGGCACGGTCATGCATTTGAATGCTGAGTCGCTAAAAGCCGCTGGCCGTTTTAATATGACACACATTCCCTACAAGGGCTCTGCTTTAGCTACGCCTGATTTAATTTCCGGAAAAGTGCATTTATTATTTGATACCACCATTGCCAGTTTGCCTTTAGTCACTGAAGGGAAGTTAATGGCCTTAGGAGTTGCTAGCCCAAAGCGCTCACCCTTGCTGCCGAATGTGCCAACCATTGGCGAGGCAGGTAAAAATTATGGTCTAGAGCAATTCGAGACGTCGAATTGGTTTGGGCTGTATGGCCCTAAAAATGTACCTATTGAAATTGTCAATAAACTAAACGCGAACCTCAATGCCATTTTGCTTGAAAAAGACACCAAAGAGCGCTTAGCGCTTTTGGGGGCTGAACCAATTCCTGGGACCCCTGAAAAATTTGCCACCATGGTCGCGCTTGATCGGGTCCGGTGGACCAAAATTATTAAACAAAATCAAATTTCGATCGACTAATCTATACACTGGCTCAACATGCAATTTCATTGGCAAAACCCTTATCCCACCATTCGCATGCCAGTAATGGGGCGCAATGTTGTGGCGACATCACATCCTTACGCGGCGCAAGCGGGTCTGAAGATTTTGCATCAAGGTGGTAACGCCATTGATGCGGCGATTGCCGCCGCCGCCGCCCTAATGATTGTTGAGCCTGTTTCTAATGGTTTAGGTAGCGATTGTTTTGCCATAGTTTGGGATGGACAGGAATTGCATGGCTTAAATGCTTCTGGGGTTGCCCCACAGGCGTGGAACCCAGCCTACTATGCGAAGAAATATGGCGTCGATGCTAATGGCATTGCTAAACGACCGATGCGCGGGTGGGATACCGTCACCGTGCCTGGTGCTTTAGCAGGGTGGGAGACTTTGCAGAACCGCTTCGGTTCCTTGCCTTTAGCTGATTTATTGCAGCCGGCTATTGAAATTGCCGAACGAGGCTATGCAATGCCGCTGATTGTGGCGCATAAGTGGGCAGCGGCGATTCCGGATTTACAGACCCAGCCGGGTTTTGCCGCGGCTTTTATGCCGCATGGTAGAGCGCCGCTTGCTGGTGAGCGCTTTACCTTTCCAAGCGCTGCTCGCACCTTAAGAGCATTAGCAAAAAATGGTATTCGAGCCTTTTATGAAGGTGAAATTGCCGAAGCGATTGTGGCGTTTGCGAAGGCGACAGATGGCGCCATGACTTTAGCTGACTTAAGCGCATACCGCCCCGATTGGGTAGGTACGATTCAACAGAGTTTGCGGGCGGCAGATGGCCAGCAATATGACTTACATGAAATTCCACCGAATGGTCAGGGTATTGGCGCCTTAATTGCCTTGGGTATCTTGCAACATTTTGATTTAGCGAGTTTGCCTGTCGATGGCATTGAAAGTCAGCATTTACAAATTGAAGCGATGAAGTTAGCTTTTGCAGATGTGTATCAATATCTTGCTGACCCTCGTTCAATGGCGGTAACACCAGAACAAATGCTTAGTCCGAGTTATTTGGCTGAGCGCGCCAAACAGATTAATCCTAAAAAATCGACCCATTTCAAACATGGCTTACCCGCTTCAGGTGGCACCGTGTATTTAACTACCGCTGATGCACAGGGGCGGATGGTTTCTTTTATTCAAAGCAATTACATGGGCTTTGGCTCTGGGGTAGTGGTGCCAGAGTGGGGCGTCAGTTTGCAGAACCGCGGTTATGGTTTTTCACTCGACCCTCAATCGGCCAATGTAGTTGCTGGCGGCAAGCGGCCGTTTCATACCATCATCCCCGCTTTCCTTACCCGCAATGATGGCGGTCAAATTTTCCCCCAAATGAGTTTTGGAGTGATGGGTGGCGATATGCAGCCGCAAGGCCATTTACAAACCTTGGTGCGCATGATGAATTATCAGCAACAGCCCCAGGCTGCTTGTGATGCACCACGCTGGAAGGTGAATCGCGATTTCACCTTAGATGTTGAGTCGAACATGAACCCCGCAACGGTGGCGGGCTTAATTGCCATGGGTCATACTTTAAAGAAAATTGATGATCCCTATATGGATTTTGGCTCGGGGCAGTTTATTTGGCGCTTAAGCGATGATCTTGAGGATGGCTATATTGCCGCTAGCGATAGTCGGCGCGATGGCTTGGCGGCAGCGTATTAATTTGGCGAATTGCTTGAAATAGCTGCATTGAGCACGAACACCGTTAAAATAGGCGGTTTGCTATAAATCATTTCGATTGAGAAGGTTATCGTGCTGTCAGCTTCTAACATTACTATGCAGTTTGGGGCCAAGCCCTTGTTTGAAAATATTTCGGTTAAATTCGGTGGTGGTAACCGCTATGGCCTAATTGGCGCTAACGGTTGTGGCAAGTCTACCTTCATGAAAATTTTGGGTGGCGATCTCGAGCCCACTAGTGGCAATGTCAGCTTAGACCCCAATATTCGTTTAGGTAAATTACGTCAAGATCAATTTGCTTTTGAAGATGTACGAGTGCTTGATGTAGTGATGATGGGGCATGAAGAAATGTGGCAGGCGGCAGCTGAACGTGATGCCATCTATGCTAACCCCGATGCAACTGACGAAGATTATATGCATGCTGCTGAGCTTGAAGCGAAGTATGCTGAATATGGCGGATACACGGCAGAAGCTAAAGCCGGCGAGTTGTTACTTGGCATTGGTATTCCCATTGAGCAACACGATGGCCCGATGAGTAATATTGCCCCCGGCTGGAAATTACGCGTACTGTTAGCGCAAGCGCTTTTTTCCGACCCCGATGTTTTGCTCTTAGATGAGCCGACGAATAACTTGGATATTCACTCGATTCATTGGCTTGAAGAAGTGTTAAATAATTTTAATAGCACCATCATCATTATTTCCCATGATCGCCATTTTCTTAATGAAGTATGTACGCACATGGCTGATATGGATTTTGGGACGCTGAAAGTGTATCCCGGTAATTATGATTCTTATATGTTGGCTTCGGTGCAAGCGCGGGCGCAGCAAATGGCCTCGAATGTAAAGGCTAAAGAAAAGATTGCAGAACTACAAGCCTTTGTCAGTCGCTTCTCAGCGAATGCCTCTAAGGCTCGCCAAGCAACTTCACGGCAGCGGCAGTTAGAAAAAATCGAGATTACAGAAATTAAACCTTCTTCGCGCCAAAACCCATTCATTCGCTTTGACTCCGAAAAGAAATTACACAATATGGCAGTGGAGTGCAATGGCCTAACTAAAGATTTTGATCGCACTATTTTTAAGAATTTTAAATTAGGCGTTCGTGCGGGCGAAAAAATTGCCATTATTGGTCAAAATGGCGCTGGCAAAACAACCTTACTAAAAACAATTTTAAGTAAACGTTTTAACGGTTTGCAGGCCGATAAAGGTGATGTTAAATGGGCTGAAAATGCGAATGTTGGGGTGATGCCGCAAGATACCAGCGAATTATTTCCTACTGAAACAACCCTGATGGAATGGATGAGTGGTTTTCGCAATACCGGAGATGATGATCAGGTCGTACGAGGTACTTTGGGTCGCTTATTATTTTCCGGAGACGATATTGGAAAGTCGGTAAAGGTCTTGTCGGGCGGCGAAAAGGGGCGGATGATTTGGGGGCAATTAATGCTGCAAAAGCATAATGTGCTGGCGATGGATGAGCCAACCAACCATATGGATATGGAATCGATCGAAAGCCTACAAATAGCGCTCGAAAAATATGAGGGTACCTTACTCTTTGTTTCGCACGATCGTGAATTTGTCTCGGCTTTAGCCAATCGCATTTTAGAGGTTAAAATGGATGGATCGGTGGTTGACTATTCAGGCACGTATGAAGAATATTTACGTAGTCAAGCCATTACAGGTTAGTAATTTAATTAGCTAAAAATAAGGAAGTTTATGCAAATTACCAAGAAACTAGTTTTTGCTGTCTCATTGGCCTCAAGCATTGGTTTGAGCACTCTAGTTGTGCAGGCCGCCGAGTTTCCTGGCGATCGACCGATTACCTTAATTGTGCCTTTCGCTGCCGGCGGTCCTACCGATAAAGTGGCCCGTGAGCTTGCGCTAGTCATGGGCAAGCAATTAAAGGGGCAAATTATTGTTGAAAATACCCCAGGCGCAGGCGGTACTATTGCGGCTAAAAAAGTGGTAAACGCACCAAAAGATGGCCATACTTTACTAATCCATCATATTGGTATGTCAACCGCTCCAGCGCTATATAAAAATCTTGGTTTCGACCCGATGAATGATTATGAATATATTGGTCAGGTTGCTGATGTACCGATGATGCTCATTGCGAATAAAGATTTGCCGCCGAAAAACTTCAAAGACTTAGTGCCTTATATGAAGGCTAACACGAGCAAGATTGCCTACGCTAACGCAGGCATTGGCTCGGCGAGTCATTTATGCGGTTTACTACTGATGAGTCGCATTCAGATCGATTTAACTACTGTACCTTACAAGGGAACTGCACCCGCATTAACTGATCTAATGGGTAATCAGGTACAACTCATGTGCGATCAAACTACGAACATCGGTACGCAAGTTACCGCAGGCTCAGTAAAGGCATACGGTACAACTACTTTGCAACGCATTAAAGCGTATGACAAGGTGCCCACTTTGAATGAAGAGGGTTTGAAAAACTTTGAAGTTAAAGTATGGCACGGTGTATATGCGCCCAAGGGCACCCCTAAGGCTGATACTGAAAAATTAGCCGCCGCCCTAAAAGCTGCGATTCAAGATCCCAGCTACAAAAGTAAGATGGCTGAAATGGGTGTTGAAATTCCGAGTCAAGCCAATGCTAGCCCAGAGGGATTGAAAAATCACTTGAAAGCACAAATTGATTTATGGTCGCCAATTATTAAAGCAGCCGGAGTCTACGCAGACTAATTAAAGTTCTTAAGTCTTAGTCTGGAAGCGCATCGCAGTACCTTCTAACTGAATGCGTTCCCAGACTATTTTTTTTTCTACAGGTGATAAAAAAACCCAGTTACTCACTTCCTGCGCGGTTCTGCCACAACCCTTACACACTTCATCAAATAGGGTAGAGCAGACGCCAATACAGGGGGAATCGGATTCAGCATCGCCAATAGCTAAAGAATTTGCGCCATCACTCATAGACATACTTTAGCTGAAATTCCAATTACCGTTTTGACGCAAGGGCGAATGCTCTTGAAGTTCATCAATATATTCGGCAATGCCTTCGCGCTCACGCTCTAAAAATCGATCTACTGCATTTAAAAAGCGTTCGTCGGCTAACCAATGGGCTGACTGCAAGGTAGTAGGTAGAAACCCACGGGCCATTTTGTGTTGGCCTTGAGCGCCACCTTCGAATAATTGAATTTTCTCCGCGATACAAAATTCAATGGCCTGGTAATAAGCAGTTTCAAAATGTAAACAGGGAATATGCTCAAGGCAGCCCCAATAGCGACCATAGGCAGTTGAGAGCGGAGCATGGCGATCGACCACTAGTAAAGAGGCTGCAATAGCTTGCGAATTACGTTTAGCCAGAATTAAATGAAGATTTTCAGGCATGCGCTCTGCCCATTGCATAAAAAAATCTTCATTGAGATAGGGTGTAGAGTGATGTTCAAAATAGGTATTAGCATAACAACGATAAAAGAATTGCCAATCATCAATTGTTGCTGCTGTTCCCGAGAGGTGAGTAAACGAAATACCAGCTTCAGCAACGAGACGACGTTCGCGGCGAATGTTTTTGCGTTTCTTCATATTGAGGCTACTTAGAAAGGCATCAAAATTGATAAATGCTTGGTTATGCCAATGAAATTGCACGGCATTGCGCAGCAAAAACCCCTGCGTGACTAAGGCAGCTAAACTTTCCTTGAGAGGAAATAAAACATGCGCAGAGGATAATTGGTGTTGAATGACCAATTGCTTCAGACCCTCAACCAGTGCAACGCGAGCGGCTGCTGAGTGAGTTAATATTCGCCCACCTTGTACTGGCGTAAAAGGTATAGCACATAATGCTTTGGGATAATATTGCAAACCATTTTGGGTATACGCTTCAGCCCAAGCCCAGTCGAAGACGTATTCCCCGTATGAATGACGCTTAAGATATAAAGGCATTGCGCCACAAATATCAGTACTGCCGGTCTCACGCAAAATCAGGTGGGCTGGTTGCCAGCCTGTTTCGTTACCAACGCAGCCACTCTCTTCAAGTGTAGCTAGAAATTCGTAGCGCAAGAAGGGCCCCGATTCTGAATCTAATAAAGCATTCCATACAGCCGCTTTAATCGGGGCTAGGCTATGCACTACTTCAAGCGAGTAAGACATCAGGATGGATTAATTAAATAGCCACAAATTCGGATTTCGAGCTTACCAAATATGGGCATTTGCACTAAGCCACGCATCGGTCAAATAGGGGGCTTGTTTGGCAAAAATCAAGGTAGTATTTTCAGTTAACAAGGAGCCAGCTTCAATCGCTAATAAACTAGTAGCAAAAGACTCGACTTTGCCGTTGTCATTTCTACGCATGATGAGATTGGGTGTTACTTCAGAAGGATGTTTTAAGCTTGCCGCTGCGAGGAGATCGGCAACGGCTTTTAAGGTATTGTGATGAAATGCGTAGACTCGCTGCCCTTTATCTAAGGGGTCGAGGGCTTTTTGCCGTTGTGCATCTTGGGTTGCAACTCCAGTTGGGCAACGGTCGGTATTGCAAATGCGTGATTGAATACAGCCAATAGCAAACATAAAGCCACGCGCAGAATTACACCAATCAGCCCCGATGGCGCAGGTACGCAGGACATCAAATGCAGTGATAATTTTTCCTGCAGCACCCAGCCGAATTTGAGAACGTAAATTCACGCCCACTAGCGTGCTATGAATTAAGCGCAGAGCATCGCGCATCGGCATGCCGACATGATCGATAAATTCAACGGGGGCTGCGCCCGTGCCACCTTCGCTACCATCTACTACAATAAAGTCAGGGGTAATGCCGGTTTCCAACATCGCTTTAACGAGGGCAAACCAATTTTCAGGCTGACCAATACATAGTTTGAAGCCCACGGGTTTACCATTCGCGCTGACCCGTAATTGCTGAATGAAATGCATCAATTCAATGGGCGTATGAAAGGCAGTATGGCGATGGGGCGAAATACAGTCTTTGCCTAGAGGAATATCACGCGTTTTAGCAATTTCAGGGGTAATTTTTGCTGCTGGTAGCACGCCACCATGCCCTGGTTTTGCACCTTGCGATAATTTAATTTCAATCATTTTAATTTGAGGATCGTTAGCTACCTCGGTAAACTTCGCTAAATCAAAATGTCCGCTTGAGGTGCGGCAACCAAAATACCCAGAGCCAATTTCCCAAATAAGGTCGCCACCATATTTACGGTGATAAGGCGAAACAGATCCTTCTCCCGTATCTTGGGCAAAGCCGCCTAACTTTGCTCCCTTGTTCAGGGCTAAGATCGCATTGGCCGAGAGTGCACCAAAACTCATTGCAGAAATATTGAAGATTGAAATAGCATAAGGTTGCGTACAAGCGGCGCCACCAACCTGAACATGCAGGCTTTTAAGCGGCACCTGTGGTGAGGGTGCATTCGCATAAGCAAGCCATTCGTAACCGGCAGCATAGACATTTTCAAGCGTACCAAACGCGCGTTGATCGGATAAATTTTTCGCGCGTTGATAAACAATGGCACGTTGATTCCGTGAAAACGGCACCTTATCGGTATCGGATTCGATTAAATATTGTCGAATTTCAGGGCGAATTGCTTCCAGCCAAAAACGAAATAAGCCTGCCACTGGATAATTTTTTAAAACCGCATGCTTGGTCTGCAATAGATTAAAGAGGCCAATTAGCGAGAGGCTAGCAAAAAGAATAAAGCCAAACCAAGCAATAATCGGTTTAGGCTCCGATAAAATAAGGTATGCAAGGAAGATGGATAGCACAATACACAGGTGCCAAACCAAATGACGATGAAAGAAGGTGGATAAGTTCATAGCCCCATTCTAGTGAATATTGAGCGACATGTTTTATTAGACCCTGTTAAACAATACTAGTATGATATGAAGTACAGTTCCTCCACTCTATAAGATTGTCATAAAAATGAAATACTTTCTTTTATCCTGCTTTACCTGCATCGTTGCTGCTGTTTTATCAGCCTGTGGAGGCAGTCGGATTGGCAGCACAGACAAAATGCCCGAGTCGGGTTTTTTACCGAATTACAAGCTCTTACAGCCAGTGCAGGATATGCCACAAGATGTACAAATGTGGCGTTATCGCAAGGTGGGCCTATCCCCAAGTCAATATACCGAAATAATCGTCGACCCAATTTATCTGAATCAAACCGAATATTCAGGGGCAATTACGCCGCAACTTGTGGCAGAAACTAAAGTAATTTTAGATCAAACTATTCGCGCTGCGATTGTGAATAAAGGCTTAAAAATAGTGACCCAGCCGGGCCCTAAAGTGGCGCGGGTTTCCCTGGCTATTACTGGGGCAGAGCTTACCAATGATAATTTAAAAGTGTGGAATTTTACGCCGATTGGCTTGGCGACAAACGCAGCTGCTTATGCTGGCGGAATGAATTCAAAAACACCAGCTTTAGTAGTTGAAAATAAAATTACCGATAGCCAATCAAAAGAATTTATTGGCGGTGGTGTTGTTACCGTTCAAGGCGAATCATTCCGCTTGGAATCGAGCTCAGTAAAAGCGTTTCAAGATATGGCTAAACGCATTGTGACTTTAGCTTTGGAAGCCCCAGGTAAATAAGCCTCATTTTTTAATTCGGCTTGAGTTAATACTGCAGACGTATTCCATCGTGTTCAATTTGGATTTGTTTGGGAGCATTGCCAAGTAGGGGCGAACTATTTTCAAAGCGATAAATGACTTGTTGCTCCAGTAGGGCTGGCACTATTTTTTTAAGTAAGGCGGCTATTTGTTCCGAAGCGTTGTTATCGCTATCCACTGTAAATAACTCGAGCTGAGGCTGTGCAAGTCGCACTAAGCGATCGCTGGCTTTATATTGCAATCCAGAATTTAAGGCAATATTTCCCGCATAGGTTTTCTTCCCTAAGGCTAGCCCGTTGACCACATAGTTTGCATTTAATACAACTCGCTGTTCGTTTGCTAGTAAAGTTATCTCTGGATCTTTGAAGATTATTTGGGCAATGAGGGCATTTTTGCTGAGTGGAAAAGCACCCCACAAAAATAGCTCAATCCATTGTTTAGTGATAAAAAAATCAGTTTGAGCGATTGCGTTATTGATTAAAGGAAATAGGCAGAGAGCCAGTAGCCATTTACGCTTATTCATGCCATCGGTTTTGAGTTTCATACTTATGGCGTGATATCGGGCAGATGAAAATCAATCCCCGTACGGTCTTTTAATTCTTGATAAGAAATGGGTGGAGTCATGGCTGCCGTATTGGTATTTTCTATCCAGTAAGCCCACGCTTTCTTACGACTAGGGTCATAAACTAATTTATAAAGATGGCTGGGAATAGTGACTTGGCTAGCGCCAATTCGACCTAAGTCGCCAGTTGACCCTGTGAACACATAAATATCTCCGCCAGCCCGCAGCGCGTAATGCCGTGTCGCCTGCTCAACTTGTTTAGCCCAAATACCCCGATTATTTTCGCGCGCTTGGGGCATCATGTTGGCGAGAGAAAAAGATTGCGCCATGGCTTGCTCATTATGCATATCGGCAGCAGGGGCGTTATGACCACGATCGTAACCACTATCGCGATAGTCAGTAATTAAGGCGCGTTCTTGGCGCGGCAAGCGCGCCTCCTCATAAAATCGATTACTTCTTTTTTGGCGTTCACCCATTAAGCGATTACGATTCAGTTTTTCGACCACATAAATGGGTTTTTTATGCTCAGGCGAATAATAGACTGCAAAACCTTCAAAACAGAGGTCGCGACCGATTTGTGCAGTGGAGGGTAACTGTTGCGTCGGGAAATAGTCGAGGCATGCATCGAATAGCGCAAATGCGCTATTTGGCAGGGCGATGATGACAAGGACAAGAAGGCGGTACAGTATTGACATATTGCGCATTAGTTTAGGACACAATGCGCATCATTGATTGGAATACGAGTGATATGAACGCAGAAGCCTTAGAAAAGGTGCTTACATTTAGAATGCCTTACGGGAAGCATCAAGGCCGCATTCTTGCTGAGTTACCCGGCAATTATTTGGCTTGGTTTGCCCGGCAAGGCTTTCCTAAGGGCGAATTGGGGCAATTACTAGAATTGATGTATACGCTCGATCACAATAACTTACGCAGCCTATTGCGCCCCCTAAAGAAAGGTAATGGTAATCTAGCTTAATTCTAGTTATTGAAGGGAAAAGTGATGCCGGAGAAATACGAAACAATTTTAGTTAGCACCCATGGCAAGGTAGGTTTAATAACCCTCAATCGGCCTCAGGCGCTCAATGCCTTAAGTCCTGAATTAACTCGCGAGCTGGGCTTAGCTTTGGATGATTTTGAGGGTGATGAAACGATTGCTGCAGTAGTGATTACTGGCAGTGATAAGGCCTTTGCCGCTGGAGCAGATATTAAGGTAATGAAAGATTGGTCCTATATGGATGTCTATAAGGCCAATTTTGTTTCGGCAACTTGGGAACGCTTAGCGCGTTTTCGTAAGCCCACTATTGCTGCTGTCGCAGGATATGCCTTAGGCGGTGGTTGTGAGTTAGCGATGATGTGTGATTTTATTATTGCCGCCGATACTGCAAAATTTGGTCAGCCTGAAATTACGATCGGTACTATTCCAGGGGCGGGTGGCTCGCAGCGCTTAACCCGGTTTGTGGGGAAATCGAAGGCAATGGAAATGGTCCTCACAGGCCGGATGATGGATGCCGCTGAAGCAGAGCGTAGCGGCTTAGTGAGTCGAGTCGTACCTGCTGATCAGTTAATTAGTGATGCCTTGGCGACCGCTGCAAAAATTGCCAGTATGTCTTTGCCAATCTTAATGATGGCAAAAGAAGCGGTGAACATGGCTTATGAGGTCCCTTTGGCTGAAGGCATTCATTTTGAGCGGCGCTTATTTCATTCAACCTTTGCTACGGAAGACCAAAAAGAAGGGATGGCGGCATTTACTGAAAAACGTCCCCCCGTATTTAAAGATAAGTAAGAAAAAACTATTATTGATATAGAAAGTAGATACCTTGTTCAGGAGTTTGATTCATTTCTTGCGTGGGGGCCAATCAAGGCTCGGTTTTCAGCTCAATGATGGTGGTCGATTAGCTTCGGGATATAAGGGCTATGCAGGCGACTGTGTTATTAGATCGATTGCCATTGCTGCTGAATTGCCCTATGCCCAAGTTTATGAAGCTTTACGAGCGGCAAATTTTGCTTATGCTGATAGCAAACGCGATCGTCTGGCTAAACAATTAAATCAGCGCGGCGCATCACCACGCAACGGTAATCACCGTAAAGTATTTCACGATTATATTTTGGCGCAAGGTTTTCAATGGGTGCCAACCATGAAAATTGGCGGCGGCTGTCAGGCACATCTACGACTTCACGAAATTCCATCAGGGCGGGTTATTGTTAAGGTCTCCAAACACTTAACTGCTGTCATCAATGGCGTAATTCATGATACTCATGATCCATCGCGGCGAGGTACGCGCTGCGTTTATGGTTATTACTTAAAGACCTAAACTAAACTTAAAATAATATGCACTGCTAATTGCAGGGCATTTAAATGCCAGGCCCCCAGCGGTATTGCCAAAGCACATTAATGATGTTGAAGTTATTGCCCACCTTCGCATATACCCCTTGACTAGCGGCAATACGAATCGAGTTATTTTGATTAACGGGCAGCGCTAGAGTAGTGCCAATACGCCAATTTTGCAGATAATTATTATTTGACCTGCCATCAATCGTGGTCTGTCCGCCAGTATAGTAATTGGCATCAGCAGCAATCCAGGCTCCAGTTTTGAAGGTATAAACGACATGGCCTTCACTCGAGTAAATTGGGCTTTGGCTTAAGGTGTTGCCACCATAAAAGTTTTTATTTTCAGAGAAATATGTAATTGAACCCGTGAGCTCTATTTGCCATGGACCAAAAGCCTGTGAAGCTCCAACGCCAGGCTTAACATACCAGCGGTTCGCACCAATGTTTAATAATTTGCTACTGTCATAGCTCCCCCAAGGGATGGAGGTGGCAATACTTGCACCAATAATCAGATCTTGTTGATAGTTTTTAAAGTCAGCAATAGAAAGGGCCGGGGCCCCATACAAATTAACTGAGAGCGTTAAGAGTGGGTCAATTAAGCCATCAGATACACCGCTAATCGACTGGCCACGAGCGTTATACGAGCCATAAAGCTGACCATAGGGTAGAGCGAGGGTAAGCTTTGCAGATTGACCATTGATATCTAAAATTCGCGTTAGGGCAACGATTTCAGAAGAAAGTTGATAGTTGGGGCTGCTTACTTGGGTATAGGCCAGCCCAAGAAAATTAATGTTAACTGGCGAATTGTTGTATGCCCGCGGATCAATTTCTTGGGCCCCTAGGTTGCTAGATAAGATAAAGATCAGCGATAAACTGCCTATTTTTAGCGCCCTTAGAAACCTTTTCATTCCCCATTTTAGCGGTCTAAATATTCCTCGGAGTTGTTGGCAATTGCTGCTGTAGCGCATACAATGCCTGCAAGCATCTTAATAGGGAAGTTTGGAGCGAGCCCAGACTCATTCATTATCAAACCTTATCTTTTTTTAGTATTTTTTGCCGGGACTTATTCTGCTGGAGTTTTAGCAGTCGAAACACCTTGCAAGCCTCAGCCACATAAAGTAACTGGCATCCTCATGCCGTGCCCGGATAAGAGTTCTGATATGCCAGTGAGCAAGGGTCCTGTGAGTATTCCCGCTGGCAGTCACCCTGAGAGCACTCAACCCAGCACAAGCCCTAAACTGCAAGCAGCGCCGCCTTGCAAGCCTCAACCACACAAGGTAACTGGCATACTGATGCCTTGTCCAAATTAACAGCCCTATTTTGGGGGAGCTAAAAAATGACATTAATTGAAGTTATTCAGGGCGTCAGCGATGTGATGGATGGATTGGGCGTGGCAGTAGTCGCCTTGGGCGTCTTATGGGGCTTGTATGTTTTTATTAAAGACCTACCAAAGATGCCCATCGATGATGCTTATAAATTATTTCGTAATCAAATTATTCGTGCCTTGCTCTTGGGTTTGGAAATATTGGTTGCAGGTGACATCATTCGTACGGTCGCAGTTAGCCCAACATTAATGAGTGTAGCGGTGTTAGGGGCAATTGTGGTTATTCGTTGTTTCTTAAGTTGGTCTTTGGCTTTAGAAATGAATGGCCGGTGGCCATGGCAGTCGCCAAGAGAAACAAAATAATTTTCTTCATCCTTATTTAAGCATGCAGTTCAATATATGCCCTTCCTACTGGTTTTAGTAGTAAATAGTTTTTTGGTGATGGCCGCAATCTTGTTTCATTACGAGGTTCTTTTTCATTTAGCGAAACGCTTGGCTGCCATTCATCACTTTGCGCCAAGAATCCGGGTTTTATTTGGAGTGATTGTTATTTTCCTTGCCCATGTTATTGAAATTTGGCTTTTTGGGCTCGGCTACTTTTTTACTTTAAAAATAGATGGCCTTGGTAAGTTAGTTGGCAGTATTGCTGGCGGTGGATCACTGCTCGACTGTGTTTATCTTTCCTTTTTAACCTTCACTACGGTTGGCTATGGTGATGTTGTGGGGGAGGGTTATGTACGGTATTTAACTGGGGTAGAAGCTTTAACAGGCCTAATTTTAATTACTTGGTCAGCTTCTTTTATTTATCTTGAAATGCAAAAATTTTGGAACTTGCCTCGGGCTTCGGCCAATGAATAAACGTAACTGAACAAAGTAAGGTAAATTTCAAATTATTGAATTTGCTGGGCCTAAAAAGACTTTTTACTATGCTGCTTTGGTTTGTCATTATTTATTGGATTATTTCAATTGGCATCGGCTTATGGGCAGCCATGCGCGTAAAGAATACGGCTGACTTTGCGGCCGCTGGTCATAGCCTGCCTTTGCCAATTGTGACGGCAACTGTTTTTGCTACTTGGTTTGGGTCTGAAACGGTATTGGGTATTCCTGCTACGTTTCTGAAGGATGGTCTGGGCGGAATCGTTTCCGATCCCTTTGGGTCTTCGCTCTGTTTGATCTTGGTCGGCTTATTTTTTGCCAAGCATTTGTATAACCGTAAGATGCTAACGATTGGCGATTTCTTTCGTGAAAAGTATGGGCGTACAGTTGAAATACTCGTTACCTTATGTATTGTGGCCTCTTATTTAGGTTGGGTTGCTGCGCAAATTAAAGCCCTTGGTTTAGTATTTAATGTCGTTTCTGAAGGTGGGGTCAGCCAAACTACCGGCATGTTAATTGGCGCTAGCAGCGTTTTAATTTATACCCTGTTTGGCGGTATGTGGTCGGTTGCTATTACTGATTTTATCCAGATGATTGTGATTGTGGTTGGGATGCTTTACATTGGCGGTGAAATGGCTAGCGAAACTGGGGGGATTAGTGTAGTTATTCAGCATGCAGCTGCAGCTGGGAAGCTCAATTTTTGGCCTGACATGAATTTAGCTGCTATTTTAGGTTTTATGGCGGCATTATTTACGATGATGTTAGGTTCGATTCCTCAGCAAGATGTCTTCCAACGAATTACCTCATCTAAAAATTCAACTATTGCAGTCCAAGCAGCCATTTTAGGAGGAGTACTCTATTTTATTTTCGCTTTTATCCCGCTTTTCTTAGCCTATTCAGCGAGCCTATTAGACCCCGCTCTAATTGCAAAATATTTAGACACTGATCCCCAATTAATTTTACCTAAGCTCATTTTGAACCATGCGCCATTGTTTGCCCAAATTATGTTTTTTGGCGCCTTACTATCGGCCATTAAAAGTTGTGCTAGTGCTACGCTATTAGCGCCGTCAGTTACGTTTGCTGAAAATATTGTGCGGGGTTTTTATCGTCATTTAACAGATCTTCAGCTGTTGAAAATTATGCGTATTACCGTACTTTGCTTTACTGTCATCGTAACTACCTTTGCAGTTAATTCTGAACTTTCTATTTTTAAGATGGTTGAAAGTGCCTATAAGATAACCTTGGTGTCGGCATTTGTGCCTTTGGCGTTTGGAGTGTATTGGTCACGCGCTAACTCGTTGGGCGGGTTATTGGCGATCATCAGTGGTTTAACTGTTTGGATTGGCTGCGAGATTTTTGCGCCACTAGCAATTTTGCCGCCGCAATTGGCCGGTCTACTGGCTAGCATTGCCGGAATGTTAATTGGCGGTGTATTTCCGCGCTCGGCTGGCGTGCCAGAGGCCTATTTGCGGGAGTAGTATATTGGTAGTATATTAGATAGCATTGCGACCGAGTCTTTCATTCACAGGCGGATTACATGCTAAAAACTCTTTCAGAACAGCAGGTGAGGCAATATCAAGAACAGGGGTACCTTAGTAAAATAAGGGTATTGAGTGCCGAGCAGACCCTAGAGATCCGCCAAAAACTTGAAGCTTTCGAGGCTGAACAAGGCAAACCCTTAAATGGCTCCCAACGGCACAAAACCCATTTACTCTTTACTTGGCTTAATGAGTTAGTCCGCAATAGCAAAATTCTTGATGCAATAGAGGATTTATATGGCGAAAATATCCTGTGTTGGACGACAAATTTTTTTATTAAAGAGGCTAATGATCCCGGTTTTGTTTCATGGCATCAAGACTCGACTTATTGGGGTCTATCTTCACCTGATGTAATAACTGCATGGATTGCTTTATCCCCAAGCAATCAAACTAATGGTGCGATGGCAATTATTCCCGGCACACACTTGCTCGATCAGTTGCCCCACCGAGATTCTTTTGCAAAAAATAATTTACTTACCCGTGGCCAAGAAATTGCAATGGCAGTAAACGAGGCCGAGGCGGTAACCTTAGAGCTAGAGCCGGGTGAAATGTCTTTACATCATGTGCGTATTATTCATGGCTCCCCGCCGAATCATTCTGCCGAGCGGCGAATTGGCTTTGCGATTCGCTATATTCCTACTTTCGTTAGACAAATTGAAGGTGATGATTCAGCTACGCTAGTGCGCGGCATGGACGAGTACCAAACCTTCACTCATGAGCCCACCCCAAGCAAGGATATGGATCTTGATTTTGTTGCTTTACACCAAAGTATTACCGATAAAAGCGCGAAGATTTTATATAAAGATACGAAGATCGATAGTTATGATGCCTCGATGGCCAACCCGAAGGAGCGGGCCTGACAAATTCAGGAGCTAGTGATAAGGGATGCGCTCAGTTCCTCTTAAGCTTAGTGACCAGCGCTGCGAATGGTTTAAATTTTAGGATTGGCGGAGCGATCCCATAAGTTAGGCACTTGAGCCGAAGAATAGCCGGAAACAAATTGTTTCTTTGCTCCAGTTTCATGATGATAGGTATGGCGATTGACTGCGCCAATATTAGCCCCATAGACATGAATGCTAATAGCGTTTTGGGTGGAGGAGGCATTGCGCACAATATGAATATCGCCAATATCTGGACTAACCGCTTCAACTTCTCCTGGATTAAGGATGACTTCAGGACCATCTTGCACTAATTTGCCAGCTTGATCGTGCTTAAAACGCTGACTAATTTCAGAGCCGCGAAGCATACCAATTAGGCCCCATACACAGTGATCATGAATTGGTGTCTTATGGTCTGGCCCCCAAACAAAGCTAACCACGGAGAAGCGCTCTAAGGGATCGGTATGTAACAAAAATTGTTGATAGTATTCATGATGATGAATGGTGCAAAAGGTCGGCAGCCAAGTGTCATTTGCAATAAGTTGTTTTAGTAAGGCCCCACCTTTATTAACTAGGGTAGGCTCATCCTGGGTTTCATTGACTAAATGAGTCATTGCAATGACAAACTCCCGCAGTGGGCTAATCGGATGGGTGGTTGCTGACATGGGTTTTCTCCGGAAAGGAATAAATATTAGGGTATCCCCCCACCATTATTCCAGTAATATAATTAATATTCAAGTAATATATCAGAAACATATTTGATGATTCGAATGGTTATTGTTTTTTCTTTAGCTTAGGAGGGTAAGCAATGAGCTCAGCAGCAAAACCCATGTTCATGAATGAGCGCCAACGGAAGTTTCGCGCGGCTTATATTGGCGCTATTAGCCCGTTTTATAACGGCATCGTGCATATTGGCGTGATGTATTTAGCAGGTTTAGTGGCAATTTATTATTGCGCCTCTCAATTAGTTAACCCTGGCTGGGCTTGGTTAACAGTAATTCCAGTTGCCATTGCAGGTAACTTTGTGGAGTGGGGTATGCATTTTTTTGTCATGCACCGTTTAATTGATAAGTTTGCCTTACGCGCCATTTATGATCGTCACACCCGCCAGCATCACCAGTACTTTACTGATAACGATTACACCATCGATACCGCACAAGAGTTTCGCATTGTATTTTTCCCTTGGCGAGTCTTAATTGTCTTGGGTGTTTTCGGCACTCTTTTCGGCTATATTGCAGCGCAGATTTTTAATCCTAATGTGGGATATATTTTATATATCACCATGGTTGGCCATTATTTGCTTTACGAAACCTTTCATTTTTGCTGCCATGTAAAAGACAATTGGTTTGTACGTAATATGCCATGCGTAAATACCATCCGTCGCCACCATGCCGCTCATCATAATTTAGGCATCATGATGCATAAAAATATGAACCTCACTTTTCCTGTAGCAGATTGGTTTTTAGGCACGTCTGATATTAAAAGAAGTCTTCTCGGCACTCTCTTTAATGGTTTTGATGAAACATATCTCGACCCTAAACTAAAACCGATTATTAACAAGTTTCAAGACAGCCAAGTACAGGAGGAAAAAGTGACGCTTGAAGGGCCGATTCTATCCCCTGCTGAGCAGCAAATTTTGCGCGCATAACCAGATGGTACAGGCCGTTTTTTTCGACGTCTTACCTAAAGAGGGTTCTGTTGAAACCTACTTTAGTATGGCTGCTAGCTTACGCCCAATCGTTGAAAAAAATCCCGGCTTCGTGGCGGTAGAGCGTTTTGAAAATTTACAGGAATCGGGGTGGTTTTTTTCATTTTCGCAATGGCGTGATGAATTGGCTCTGGCGCAGTGGCGGTGCCAGCCAGACCACTATGGAGCTCAGGTTTGTGGGCGTAGCCTCATACTTGCAGACTATCGTTTAAGAGTGGCCGCACAGCAAGTTGGCGCACCTATACAAAGCGAGATAAAAGAACGTGAACTGGTAGCGATGTTGATTGGGAATTTTGCGGCAATTGAGCACGCGTTTAAAGCGAGGCTAGACGCCGGCAATGATTTACAACTGTTCCGAGGGGTTATCGATGCACAGCGCGGTATCGGGCTGGTTAACCACATTTCAGGACCCGTTGAATTTGCTGCCTCTACTCAATATGAACTCAGATATTTTGAGGTTTGTCGTGACTATGGTATGTTTGATCGTGCCCAAGCCCCGCAACAATTTGCCTAAAAAATAATTCAAATGCTATGGATACTTTGGTCAAAATAAAATCAGTAGCTGCAAAGGAAGATTTATCGCTTTCTGATCAAGCTTATCGGCGTCTGGAAGAGATGATTGCCACTATGGCGCTTGCTCCCGGTGCCCCCATTTCTGAAAGTCAGTTATCTACTTTATTGGGAATTGGCAGAACACCCATTCGCGAAGCACTGCAAAGATTAAGTCGTGAACATCTGGTCACCATCTTACCGAAACGCGGTATTTTTATTTCTGACCTAAACCCGCAGAAGCAATTGCGCGTACTAGAAACCAGGCGTGAATTAGAAAGACTGATTTGCAAGAAGGCTGCTAAACGCTCGACCAATGATGAGCGTACTGAATTTATTAGGCTGGCAAAAGATTTTCGGAGATCTGCAAAAGAAAAAAATAATACCTTATTTCTAAAAATTGATAAAGAATTAAACGACTTAACAATTAAGGCGGCTAAAAATGAATATGCGGCAGCAGCTATGACTACTTTGCACGGCATGTCGCGACGATTTTGGTTTGGTAATTTTCATCAGGAGGTGAGTATTTCTAGTATTGCTGCTTTGCACGCTACGCTAGCAGATGAGATTGCTGCCGGGCAAGAAGAGGCTGCCGGCCAAGCATTAGATAAGTTGCTTGACTACATTGAAGATTTCACCCGTAGAACAGTATTACCCGATCATTAATTTATTTTAAGTAGTTGCAGTTGGGTATTTTAGTAATTTATAAAAAGAGGAGACAAAATGAAAAAGAAATTAGTTCAAAATGAAAGCCGCCGGTCTGTCATTAAAGGTATTGGCGCCACTTCTTTGCTTGCTGCAGGGGGGTGGGGTTTTCCTGCAATTGCTCAAAATACTCCAATTAAAGTTGGTATTTTGGCGCCACGCGCTGGTATAGCTGGCACTATTGGCGAATGCGGCTTACGGGGCGCAATGTTTGCAGTAGATAAGATTAATAAAAGTGGTGGTATTGGCGGCCGCAAAGTTGAACTCATTGTCGAAGAAGAAACAAATGCCAAAGATACTACCGAACGTTTTCGCAAATTAGTTTTACAAGATAAAGTAGATTGCGTACAAGGGATTGTTTCGTCTGGCGTTTCATTGGCGATGAGCCCTACAGTTGAAGAAATGAAAGCCTTAACCATCTATTGGGATGGCACATCCCAAGATGGCGTGAAAGAAACTATTCCGACACCAAAATATTTATTCCGCTCTACGGATAATGAGTGCGAGGCGGTAATGGCTTCATTACTGGCGATTAAATATTACAAAGGTAAATTTGCCACCATTGCAGGGATTAATCCCGACTATTCTTATGGCCGAAACAATTGGGCTGCCTTTCAGGCACTTTTAAAGCGCTTTGGCATTCCCCATAAGGTTGTGGCAGAGCAGTGGCCAAAGGTGGGCACGATGGACCTTTCTAGTAATATCGCTGCCTTAAAAGCTGCTAAGCCCGATTTAATTTTCTCTTCTTTATTATTTGCTGACTTACCAGTATTTATGCAAAATGCGCATGCTGCAGGTTTGGCCAATGGGGATATTAAATATGTGATGCCTGCTGCTGGCTTTCAGCAAACCTTGATGAAAAAAGAATTTACTCCCGAGGGCATAGTCTTTGGTTTAAATACGTTAGACTTTAACTATCCCAATGCTAGCCCCCTGCAGAAAGAGTTTGTGCAGTTTTATTACAGCAAATATAAAGATTATCCAAATTGGGAAGCTGATCGTGCGTATTTTGCCATGCAGATATATAAAGCAGGCACTGAAAAGGCGATTAAAACAAAGGGTGGGGCATGGCCTAAGACTGAAGAAATTATCGCTGGTATTGAAGGAATCGAGGTTCAGTCATTAGGCGGTCCTGGCAGAATGCGGGGCGACCATATTGCTGAACAAACTTTCTATCAAGGCTTAACTACACATAAAAATAAGTATGATTTTGTAACCACAAATCCTGTGGATAAGAAATTCAGCAGCGAATTACAAAAGCCGCCAGGCATGGATTTTTGGCAATGGCTTGAAACTGCAAAAATTACTCTTTAGATCGCGCTAAACCGGGCCGTAGCAGTACGGCTCGGTTTTTTTTGAGCATCTCTTATGACAGCATTTATCGATATCGTATTAAGTGGCATTTTTCATGCTGCAGTACTATTTTTATTAGCTGGTGGTTTGCAGTTGGTTTTTGGCGTACAAAAAATTGTGAACTTATCTTGTGGCGCTTTTTATGCACTAGGCGCCTATTTTGGCATTACTTTTGTTAACCTAGCAATCCAGCAGGGCATTTCATCATCTTATTTGCTGGCACTTATTTTATTGGCCGGCATGATCATCGGCCTGGTTGGGCCTTTAATAGAGCGACTATTGCGCTTAGTTTATCAGCGTGAGGAAGGCTTTCAATTGCTGCTTACCTTTGCCATTATGTTGGTCTTGGAAGACTTAATTCGGATGCTTTGGGGCGCTACTCCTATGACCTTGGGCAATATTTCGATGGTATATGGCAAATTAAATTTTGCTTCGACTACCTTACCCGTTTATAAGGCTCTCGTAATTGGTTCAAGCATCTGCTTAGCTTTAGCACTTGGTTGGATGCTGCAAAGAACTAATTTTGGGCGTATTGTGCGAGCAACTGCAGAAAATCGCCGCATGAGTGAAGCCCTTGGGGTCAACGGCGTCTGGATTAATGTCGCTATCTTTACCCTGGGTACCATGTTGGGCACCCTTGGTGGCGCCTTAGTGGTGCCGACTTCCGCAGCTTCGCTCGATATGATCTCCGAAGTTGTTGTCGAAGCCTTTGCAGTAGTAGTCATTGGTGGGCTAGGCAGCATGCGGGGCGCTTTGGTAGGCGCTTTAATTGTTGGTTTAATGCGCGCGTTTGCGGTATATGCCTACGCAGAGCTTGAGCTACTCCTCATTTATTTAATAGTTATTTTAGTTTTAATTATTAAGCCTTCTGGTCTTTATGGAAAGGCAGCTGAATGACGCTTAAGTTTAAGTTGGTGATCTTAATTTGTTTGGCCGTGCTTTGTAGCTCGCCTTGGATTTTAAGCCCTTATTACATGACCTTGTTATTGCCAGCAGTGGCATACAGTATTATTTTGTTGGGCTTCAATTTACTCTTTGGTTATACCGGCCTTTTATCTTTTGGTCATGCAATGTATGTTGCTTTAGGAGCTTATACAGTTGCCATCTTGACGAGCCGCCTTGGCATTAAAAGCATGGAAGTCAATATCCTTGGGGCGGCGCTTGTTTGTTTTCTTATTTCGATTCCCATTGGGCTACTTTGTGTGCGCTATGTACGAATTTTTTTCGGCATGCTGACCTTAGCTTTTGGCATGTTATTCCATTCCATTCTCTTTAAGTTCTATGATTTATCGGGTGGGGATTCTGGCATTAAAGTTATTCGCCCCAACTTATTTGGCGTTGACTTAAGTGAAATGGATAAAACTAGTTTTTTAATTGGCCCATTTTTTTACTATTCAATTGGGGTCATGCTTATCCTCGCATTGGTGATGTGGCGGATTGTGCATTCGCCACTCGGCCTGCATTTGCAGTCCATACGTGATAACCCCCGTAAGGCCGAATATTTAGGCATAAAGGTACATCGTTTTCGTTTAATTTCCTTTGTTATTTCGGCGGTGTATGGCGGAATCGGCGGCGCCTTATTAGTCGTGCCCGTAGGCTTAGCCGATCCTGAGTTGGCTTATTGGACTCAATCGGGCAATATTGTTTTTATGACTATCTTCGGGGGCTTTAATAATTTCTTTGGCCCGATCATTGGTGCATTTGCGTTTATTGGGCTAAAAGATCAAATTGTCAGCCAAACTCAATATTGGCGGTTGGTATTGGGAATCGTGTTAATTCTGCTAGTGGTTTTTTTACCTGGCGGAATCATGGGCTTATTGACTGGCAAGAAGTCTGTGGCTCGTTCGCAGGAGGGGCGCTGATGCCGATTTTAGAATCAAAGGCGGTTTCAAAACATTATGGAGTTTATAAGGCACTGCAAGACGTTAGCCTGCAATTTTTTGAAAACGAAATTGTCGCGATTGTGGGCCCGAATGGGGCAGGAAAAACTACCTTTGTTAATGTGCTTACTGGTTTATTAAAGCCAACTCATGGTGAAGTTGCCTTTCATGGCAAATCGATTGCTGGAGTTGGTCCCGTCACCTTAGCGAAATTAGGCATGGCGCGTGCTTTTCAGCTAGTACAAATATTCCCGCAATTAAGTGTGCAAGAAACTATTATTGCTGCCGTTATTTCTCAACGTAATATGCAATACAACTTTTGGTCAAACGTTGGCTCCAAGTCGGAGTTAATTGAGCGCGCGCTTGAGGTGGCAGCTATTTTTAACTTAGACAAAAAAATGGCTTGGCAAGCTTCCTATTTGTCTCAAGGTGAGAAAAAGCTCCTAGATATTGCCAGCGCATTTGCTTTAAGCCCAGAGGTGATTTTATTAGATGAGCCAACGAGTGGTATTTCTACAGGCGAGAAGCGCGGCATTATGGATACCTTGATGGCTGCAGCGAAATTAGCTGGCATAAAAACGATGCTGTTGGTTGAGCATGATATGGAATTAGTTGCCGAGTATTCAACGCGAATCGTTGCTTTGGCAGAAGGCAAATTATTAGCTGATTTACCCCCCAACGAGTTTTTTAATGATCCTGAACTGCAGGCAACTATTATTGGTAAACGGGTGAATCATGCTTAAGGTGAAGGCGATTTCGGTTGAAATTCAAAATAGCCCCATTCTGCGTAAAGTTAGCCTTGAAGTTAAGGCCGGTGAATTGGTATGTTTGGTTGGTAGAAATGGCGCAGGCAAAACTACTACCCTAAATAGCATCATGGGTTATCGCAAACCAAAAGAGGGCGATATTCTGCTTGAGGAAAAATCGATTCTAGGAAAACGGACGTTTGATATTGCCCGATTAGGGATTGGATTTTCTCCAGAAGAAAGTGAAGTTTTTGGTGATCTAACTGTGGCTGAAAATATTGAAATGTCAACCTGGACAATTAAAACTAAAATGCCCAATGCTGAACGCATTGCGATGGCCTATCGTATTTTTCCTAAGCTAGACGGGTATCGCGAACGTGGTGGCAATCATTTATCGGGTGGTGAGCGGAAGATGCTTTCAATTGCTCGAGCGCTGACGCTTGATCCGAAGTTATTAATTCTGGACGAACCTTTCGAGGGGCTTTCGCCTGCGATTATTCCGATTATTAGTGACGGCCTATCGAGCATTCGTGAGGCAGGCCGAGCAATTTTAATGGCCGAGTCCAATGCTTTTCATATTCCCGACTATGCCGACCGTGTTTACGTGATTGAGCGTGGCGAAATTATTTTTTCTGGCAGCGTGAATGATGCTAAACGGCATACTAATTTAAGTCTTAAGGGCGAAGCATAGTAATTATTAAGGAGATTAAGTTGAACAAAGCAACGGCAGTGCCTGAGCAAAAAAAACGAACCATGCAAGATATTTATGCCTCAAAAAAAACAGGTGAGAAAATGGTTTATATGTCTGTACCCGATTACACCTCAGCAAAATGGGCAGAAACTGCGGGGGTTGATGTTGCTGTGATTGGGGATAGTTTGGCGATGATTGCGCATGGGCACTCTAATACGATTCCAGCGTCGATGGATATGATGGTGATGCACGCTGCTGGCATTCGACGTGGCGCCCCAAATACCTTTCTGCTGGGTTGTATGCCTTATCAAAGCTACAACACAATTGATCGGGCGCTCACCAATGCGACGCGGTTTATGCAGGAAGCAGGCTCAGATGCGGTGAAGCCTCAAGGTGGAAAATCGCAAGCACATATTTTGCGAGCTATGGTCGATGCAGGTATTCCAACCGCCTCTCATATCGGCATGACCCCCCATACCGTAGCTGTATTTGGGGGCTTTAAGGTACAGGGACGTACAGCTGACACCGCCATGAAAATTTTAGAAGATGCCTTTGCAATTCAAGATGCCGGCTGTTTTATGCTGGAGTTTGAAGCTGTGCCAGCAAAGATTGCCAGCGTTATTTCACAGCAATTAGAAATCCCAACAATTGGAATTGGTGCTGGCGTTGGTACTGACGGTCAAATTTTGTTATGCCATGATTTATTGGGCGTATTTTCTGATTTCAAGCCGAAATTTACTAAACGTTATGCGAATTTGACTGAAGTAGCGGTTGCCGGCATTAAGGAGTACATTGCCGATGTTAAGGGAGGTACCTTTCCAGATGATGAGCATAGTTATTCTGTGGACGAAAAAGAATTTGACAAGTTTCTTAATCTAGTAGAGAAGCGAAAGCATCATTAACCAAGATTTCACTTTCACTGCTAAATGAGCGCTAATCGTCAGAAAATAGCGGTAGTGGGAGCAGGCGCCGTCGGCTGTTATTTTGGCGGCATGCTGGCACGCAGTAATCATGAGTTAATCCTGATTGGTCGCAGCGAGCGAGTGGATGCTATCAATCGTTTTGGTTTGCAAATGGATTGCCAAAGTTTTCAAGCTAATGTAGCTTTACAAGCAAGTGCTGATTTTGCGAGCATCGCTGCTGCAGACATGATTTTACTTTGTGTAAAGTCTTACGATACCGTTGCTACGATGCAGGCTCTAAAACCATTCTTATCTGCTAATGCAGTGATTGTCAGCTTGCAAAATGGAGTGAGTAATACCGAATTAATTTCATCGCTAGTTGCCAATCCTGTTTATGCAGCCGCTGTTTATGTGGCAGTAGTAATGACTGATTTAAATACGGTAAAACATTATGGTCGTGGTGAATTACAAATTGGCTCATTTATTCCAGATTTAACTATTACTCAGCAGCAAGCTCAGTCTTTAACACAATTAATTAAACAATTTTCAAATTCCGGCGTACCCTGTGCCCATTCTATTGATATTAAAAGAGAGCTTTGGTTAAAGCTGTTGGTGAACTGTAGTTATAACGCCATTTCTGCAATTGGACAAATCAGTTATGGGCAAATGGCTCAATTACCTGAAATTCAGGCATTAATCGAACGCCTCACGGACGAGTTTTTATCGGTGGCGCAGTGTGAAAAAGTCAAGATCAGTAAGTCTGAGGCAATTCAGGCAAATGAAATTATTGCCCGCACTATGGCGGGGCAAAAATCATCCACTGCGGCAGATGTAGCGCGGGGAAAAAGAACGGAGATCGACTTTTTAAATGGTTATATTGTGCGTAAAGGCGCTCAATATAACTTGCTAACCCCAGCTAATCAGGCTCTGTATGCCTTGGTCAAAATGATTGAGGCCAAATTCAAGTAACACGCATTAACCTCAATTTATTTTGCACTGCAATATCTCAGCTAAATTAAAGCTTCTATTTATTAGAATCAGATATACTTCTTTGGAAGCAGGAGAGCGAGAGGTTATTTATCTCCACCGAAGGCGCAAACTCCCATGAACGCTCAGGTATCCCAAAAGACTGGTACTGCTTAACTTAAATAGCCGTCTGGAGAGTCGCCACTGAAATGGGGCGCACCGAAGGAGCAAATACCTAACTATGTTTAGGTATGAATCTCTCAGGTACCAAGGACAGAGGGAGCGGCAGCCGTAAATGAATGGCTGCATTTTTGCCTCGATTCATTTGGCGGAAAGTACTTGGGAGTTTCATGCTATGCAAGTTAAACCAGCACATCAATATAAAGTCCTCATTTTTGGCGCCTCTTATGGCTCTTTGTTAGCAACTAAATTGGCACTAGCGGGCCATGATGCCACTCTTGTTTGTCTACCTAATGAAGTGGAACTGATAAATCGTGAGGGCACAAGAGTACGCTTTCCCATTAAAGGCAGAGAGGGCTTAGTTGAGGTAGATTCTCGGGGCTTGCTGGGAAAAATTTCTGCCACTACACCAAATAATGTCAACTTAGCAAATTACGATTTAGTGGTGCTTGCAATGCAAGAGCCACAGTATGGCGCAACTGGCGTACGGGAATTACTGCATGCCGTGGCAGAAGCAAGGTTGCCAACGATGTCTATTATGAATATGCCACCCCTTACTTACTTAGCTCGTATTCCTGGTTTATCGCTAGCAGATTACCGTAATTGTTATACCGATCCTAGTGTTTGGGATGGCTTTGATCCCACGATGATGACTTTATGTAGCCCTGATGCGCAAGCATTCAGGCCGCCAGATCAGCCTATTAATGTATTACAAGTTCGCTTACCCACTAACTTCAAGGCTGCGCGCTTCGAGTCAGAGGTTCATACCCAAATGTTACGTCAAATCGCCGCTGATATCGAGGCAGTGCGCTTTGATACAGGTTCCGAAGTAATTGAGTTGCCAGTGAAATTAAAAGTATTTGACTCAGTCTTTGTGCCACTAGCAAAATGGAGCATGTTATTAGCAGGTAATTATCGCTGCGTTGGCGCTAATGGCATGCGGCCAATTAAAGAGGCAATTCATGATGATCTTGGGCTATCAAAAAATATTTATAACTGGGCTCGGCAACTTTGCCTATTATTGGGGGCAAGCGAGACAGATTTAGTGCCCTTTGAAAAATATGCGAATGCAGCGCTCAGTTTAGGTAGCCCTTCATCGGCGGCACGGGCTTTATTTGCGGGAGCAAAAAATATTGAACGGGTTGATTTGCTAATGCAAACGGTCGCCGCCAAACAGGGCATGCAATCAGAGGCAGTTAATCAGATTGTGAACTTAGTGAATCAGCAATTAGAAAAAAATCGGGCTTTGCCGGTGGTCGCTTAGCAACTAGTATTACCAAGACTAATCGTCTGCCAGATCGTCGTCTGGCGACGGTTTCTTTTGCGTATTTAATTTATTTGGAATGCCGTTAACTAAGATTGCTTTAGTGACCCAAGCCGATTGATTTTTATCGGTTTCAATAATTTCTTTTAAATGAGCACAATCGCTACGATGGCTACAGGAGGCAAAACTATCGTTAGCTTTATGGGTTGTAAATTCTGAGCATAATTTTTGATACCAAACACCATCTAATGGACAAGAATCTTTTTTCATTCGCTAATCCTTTGTAATAAATTCACCTGAATTTAGTGTTTAGTCCGTCAACCTCGTTTTTTTAGTTCGGACTAGGACTAGGATAGGGTCAATGTCATTTTTTATTTTGATGCAGATCAAGACCGAGAGCACTTAATGGATTTGGGGTAAAGTGGATCCAATAATTAGAAATTCACCAAAAAGGTGCTTTTTTCTGCATTTTTCTATCCAGATCTGTTCTAATAAAAAGGTTAATTTTGTTGGGCTTTTGCTGGTATTGCTGCTTTATTCCACTTCTCCATTCTTTTTCTTATAAGGATTAAAAAATGAAACGACGCGACTTTTTAGGAAAAGCCTCAGTAGGGGCTGCTGCAGGTATTTTGGCTGCTCCAGCCATTGCCCAATCCATGCCAGAGGTAAAGTGGCGCTGCGCATCTAGCTTTCCAAAAAGTTTAGATACGATTTATGGTGGTATTGACGTGATTGCAAAGCGGGTAGCTGCGCTAACAGAGGGTAAATTTCAAATTCGTCCTTTTGGGGCTGGTGAAATTGTGCCTGCGTTTGGTACGGTTGACGCAGTGCAGCAGGGCACGGTTGAATGTACCCATACCGCAGGCTATTATTTTGTTGGTAAGAATAAGACTTTTGCGTTTGATACTACTGTGCCATTTGGCATGAACCAACGGCAGCAAAATGCCTGGATGTATTGGGGCGGTGGCTTAAAATTACAACGTGAATTTCTTAGCAGTTACAACATTATTTCATTTCCAGCGGGCAATACTGGAACCCAAATGGGTGGTTCGTTTCGTAAACCCGTTAATACCGTAGCCGACTTAAAGGGGCTGAAGATTCGAATTGCAGGTCTTGGTGGCGAAGTGATGGCACGACTTGGGGCAATTCCCCAGCAAATCGCTGGTGGAGATATTTATCCTGCGCTAGAAAAGGGCGTGATTGATGCGGCCGAATGGGTTGGGCCTTACGATGATGAAAAGCTAGGTTTTTATAAAATTGCGCCGAATTATTACTATCCTGGCTGGTGGGAAGCTTGTTCAATGTACTCGCTTTATGTCAACATCAAAGAATGGGAAAAATTGCCCAAAATGTATCAGGCTGCGCTCGAGGCCGCCTGTTATGAGGCGAATGCAGACATGATGGCTGAGTATGACTTTAAAAATCCCCCAGCCTTACAACGTCTACTAAAAAATGGCGTTAAATTATTTGCTTATTCAAATGACATTATGAAAGCGGCGCAAAAAGCCTCATTTGAAATGTTTGAAGAAGAATCTGCAAAAAATCCCTCCTTCAAGAAAATATATGAACCTTGGAAAAAATTCCGTGCCGAACAATTGCTTTGGAATCGGGTCGCAGAAAATACCTTAGCATCATTTAATTTTGCTAATCCAGTTAATTAAGCGCTAGATTGAATGCTTAAGCAGTTGTTGCGCTTCGCTGGATTTGTTGATCGGTTAAATGATCGCTTTGGCGTTTTGGCAAGCTGGCTAGTGCTGATATCAGTGCTGGTCAGCGCCGGCAATGCTTTAGTGCGCTATGGCTTTAATGTTAGCTCTAATGGTTGGTTAGAAGTCCAGTGGTATATGTTCATTGGCATGGTGATGTTCGGTGCCGCTACCACCTTAAGGCTTAACGAGCACGTCAGGGTCGACGTTTTATATGCCCTGTATCCAAACCGAGCGCGGCTTTGGTTGGATTTCTTTGGCGGTATTTTTTTCCTCTTGCCCATGACGACGATTATTGGGTGGTATTCGTGGGATTTGCTCTATAACTCGATTTTAGTAACTGAAATGTCTAATAATTCGGGCGGCTTGTTACGTTGGCCGGCGCGGGCAATGATTACCTTGGGCTTTTTCTTGCTAACGTTACAAGGTTTATCAGAAATTATTAAGCGGTATGCCGCTTTGCAAGGCCTAATTAAAATCGATCCTCGCTATGAGAGGCCACTGCAATGATTGCTCATGAGGTAATGGCGCCATTGATGTTTGGCGGCCTAATTGTTTTTTTACTGATTGGCTATCCCGCAGCTTTTTCTTTGGGCGCAGTAGGCTTATTTTTTGCTTTCATTGGCATTCAGTTAGACTTTTTTCAGCCAACTTTTTTACAAGCCTTACCTGATCGTGTTTTCGGCATTCTTTCTAATGACTTACTGCTATCGATTCCATTTTTTACTTTCATGGGGGCGATACTAGAACGCTGTCGCTTGGCTGAAGATTTATTAGAAGGATTAGGTCAATTATTTGGCCCAATTCGTGGTGGTCTGGCTTATGCAGTGATTATTGTTGGCGCAGTGTTGGGGGCAATTACTGGCACAGTTGCGGCCTCAGTTATTGCCATGGGATTAATTTCCTTGCCCATCATGCTACGGTATGGGTATAACCCTCGCGTCGCTACTGGAGTGATCGCTGCTTCTGGCACCATTACTCAATTAATCCCGCCTTCCTTAGTATTAATTATTCTTGCCGATCAATTGGGCAAATCTGTGGGCGATATGTATGCGGGAGCAATTGGTCCATCGATTATTCAAATTATCTTATTTTGTTTATTTATATTTTTCCTTTCTGTCTTTCGCCCCCAAGATGTACCTGCACTTCCCATAGATGCCCGCCCGCCAATTGACTGGAAACTGATTAAGCGAATCATGTGGGGGGTTATTCCCTCCTTAGCCTTAATTTTCTTGGTTTTAGGTACGATTTTGATGGGTTTGGCGACGCCGACAGAGGGTGGGGCAATGGGTGCGGTTGGCGCCTTGGTATTGGCTGCCATGAATAAGCGTTTACAAAAAGATTTAGTGTGGCAAGCTATGACATCGACTATGCGCATTAATGCGATGGTGATGTTTATCTTAATTGGTTCAACTGTTTTCGGTCTTGTTTTTCGTGGAGTCGATGGTGATTTATGGATCGAACAGCTTTTGTCAAATTTACCTGGGGGTCAGATTGGCTTCTTAATTGCAGTTAACCTCTTCGTATTTTTCCTCGCTTTCTTTCTCGACTATTTTGAGATCGCTTTTATTATCATTCCCTTATTGGCGCCAGTAGCAGACAAATTAGGCATTGATTTAATCTGGTTTGGCGTCTTGTTGGGGGCAAATATGCAAACCTCCTTCATGCATCCGCCTTTCGGTTTCGCTTTATTTTATTTACGAGGGGTAGCTTCAAAAGAGGTAAAAAGTTCAGATATTTATTGGGGCGCTTTACCTTGGGTAGGATTGCAATTAATTTTGGTTGCCATTCTGATTTTTTTCCCAGAAGTAGTTACCTATTTTGTTGATAAGCCTACAGTGGCAGTTGAGAGCGGTGATGCATTGATTGATCCCTTTGCAAATACTGTGCCAGCGGCACCCGTCGTAGATTCCAGCGCAGATATTGAACGGCAGCTCCGGGGTTTGAAGTAAACAGATAAAGAGTTAACTTATGCAAGCTAAATGGGGTATGCAAGGAATGGCTGTTGCACCGCATTCCTTGGCAGCAGAATCGGCTTTAGCGGTATTAAAGGAAGGTGGCAATGCGCTTGAAGCAATGGTTGCAGCTGCAGCAACCATTGCCGTGGTTTATCCGCATATGAATTCGATTGGGGGCGACTCTTTTTGGCTTATTCATGCTCCTGGTAAAGCCATCGGTGGTATCGATGCTTGTGGCGCTGCCGCGAGCCTAGCTTCAAGGCAATGGTATTTCGATCAAGGCATTACAGAGGCGATTCCATTTCGCGGCCCATTAGCAGCGAACACAGTGGCTGGTACGATTTCTGGATGGGGTGCTGCGCAGCGATTATCACAAAAGTGCCTGGGGGGAAAATTACCGTTAACTCGCCTTTTAGCTGACGGTATTTATTATGCTGAAAACGGAATTCCTGTAACGCATAGTCAATCGAGTCTAACGGCCAAGAAGCTTAAAGAGTTAGAACCTCAGCCAGGTTTTGCAGAAACCTTTTTGGTGGCTGGCCAAAGCCCAAAGACTGGCAGCATTTTTAAACAGGCCCGTCTAGCAAAGACGCTGCACAGAATTGCACAATATGGCACTGAAGAGTATTACCGCGGCGCTCTTGCTAACGTCATCGCTCAAGAGTTACAAACTCTGGGTAGCCCAATTCGGCTTTCAGATTTGCATCGGCACGAAGCCAAGTTAATAGATCCATTGCGATTGACGCATAGCTTGGGCAGTGTGTACAACATGACACCACCCACTCAAGGCGTTGTTTCACTGATGATTTTGGGAATTCTTGATCGTTTAGATTTACAGCGTTTCAAACTAGATAGCGCTGAGTATGTGCATCTTTGCGTTGAAGCAACCAAGCAAGCTTTTAAAATTCGTGATCAATTTATTACTGATCCTGCTTATATGCATTGTGATTCCCAAGATTTTTTAAAACCTGCATTTTTGCAAAAACTCGCGGATGCAATTGATCTCAATAAAGCATTGCCCTGGGGGCAGGGCAAAGGTCCGGCTGATACGATTTGGATGGGCGTTGTGGATAAACAAGGTTGTGCTGTTTCTTTTATTCAGAGTATTTATCACGAGTTTGGTGCTGGCATTGTATTACCAACCTCAGGAATTAATTGGCAAAACCGTGGTTGTAGTTTTTCGTTAAATCCTGCTTCACTAAATGCCTTAGAGCCTTTACGTAAACCCTTCCATACTTTAAATCCTGCTTTAGCACTTTTTAAGGATGGTCGTACCATGGTTTATGGCACGATGGGGGGAGATGGACAGCCACAAACCCAATGTGCAGTCTTTACTCGAACAGCAGTTTATGGTCTAGATCCACAAGCTGCGATTAGTCGGCCACGTTGGTTATTGGGAAGAACATGGGGTCAAACTAGCGATAGCCTGAAGCTGGAGTCACGCTTTGATTCACAAGTCATTAGCGACCTTGCTGCTCTTGGTCATGAAATTGAGCTACTCAATGATTTTGATGAAACTGTAGGACATGCTGGCTGCATTATGCGCGAACCCTCAGGTGTATTACGAGGGGGCTGGGATCCTCGCAGTGATGGCGGGGTCGCAGCCTATTAAGCAAGCATTTAGATTTTGTATTAAAGTGTTTATTAGCGATTAAATTATCAACAATTTGGTTATTAAAAATACACAGGAGACCTTTCATGCAAAAATTAGATCAAAATCAGTTTTCTTTTAGAACGCTTGCCTTAGCCTTGGGGACTGTTGGTCTTATCTCGCTTAGTGCATGTCAGTCTATGAAGCATGGCAATGGACAACAGGCTTCTGCCAAATTAGAGCCACGTTCAGGCTCAACTACAACTGGCGAAGTCCTATTTATTTGGCAGGGTCATGATGTTTTGGTTACGGGTAAATTTGCTGGACTTAAACCCAATGCTGAGCAAGGTTTTCATGTGCATGAGAAAGGAGATTGCTCTGCGCCTGATGCGACTAGTGCTGGCGGCCATTTCAATCCTGATACCAAAGACCACGGTATGCCTAATAGCAATATGAGCCATGCAGGTGATATGCCAAATATCAAATCAGATGCCAATGGAAATGCCACTTATTCTGCTAAGTTAACCGGGTTTTCAGTTGATAACAGCGCAACCGGAATTTTAGGTCGTTCTGTAGTAGTGCATCGCGATCCTGATGACTATAAATCTCAGCCAGCTGGAAATTCTGGTCCGCGGATTGCTTGTGGATTAATCAAGTAAATTTTTATCAATTACATAGCTGTCATTAAGGGATGACAGCTATGGGCAACTAGATTTTAAATGTGAGCCGTGTTTAGAATTGCGCTCTTATGCTATTCTGATTTATAAGATTATAAATTGGAGGCAAAAATTTATAGCAAAGTGAAGCAACTTGCTCTTTTATTGAGCCCTTGGCTTATCCTATTGGCCCTATGGCAGATCGTTATCTCGGCTAGCTTGGTAGATCGCTCACTCATGCCCAGCCCGCCTGAAGTGGCTGCTAAATTTTACGACTTATTAAAGAATGGTCGCTTACTTGGTGATATTATTATGTCGACCCAGCGGGTTTTTTTGGGGGTAGTAAGCGGCATTGCTTTAGCGGTGCCGGTAGGATTTTTAATTGGCTGGTATAAAGACGTCCGCACTTTTCTAGATCCGGTTATTAATTTTTTTCGCGCGTTGCCCCCAATCGCCCTAATTCCTTTAGTGGTTGTTTACTTTGGCATTGACGAGCCTGCCAAAATTATTATCTTATTTTATGCATCATTTTTTGCAGGCGTTATTGTGATGTATGAGGGCGTTGCACAGATTAGCCCAATTTATATTAAGGTAGCCCATACACTTGGAGCAACCGACTGGGAGATATTTACGCGTGTAATTGTGCCGCTGACAATGCCGCATATTTTGACTGCACTGCGAGTGGCATTAGGAGTCGCCTGGGCTACTTTAGTTGCATCCGAATTGGTCGCTGCACAAAAGGGGTTAGGGGCACTCATTCAAAGTGCCGGATCATTTTTTCAGCTTGACGTTATTTATGTTGGCATTATTGCAATTGGGTGTGTGGCTTTAACTATGGACCTAATCTTAAGGTCGTTGACTAAGCGATTAATTCAATGGCAAGATAGGGTGGAAGCGCAATGAGTCAGGATCGCATTCGCTTTGAAAAAGCGACAGTTGATTTTAAAGTTGACAAGGGTTTGCTACGGGTTATTGATGACATCTCTTTCTCAATCTCGGATGGTGAATTTATTTCTATAGTAGGTCCATCGGGTTGCGGTAAGACCACTTTAATGAATATTATTGCTGGGTTTGTGAAGCCGACATCAGGAACGGTAAAACTTGATGGCGTTGAAATTAATGGTCCTTCTCAGAACCGTGGAGTTATTTTCCAAGAGTACGGAATTTTCCCATGGCTTACTGTTGAAAAAAATATCCTCTTTGGCTTAACTCTACGAAATAGTAAAGTGCCCAAAGATCGACATCAAGAAATATGCAGTCGCTACCTGCAGTTGATGGGCTTAACCGATTTTGCTTTAGCTTATCCCCGCACTCTTTCAGGAGGCATGCGACAGCGTTTGGCGATTGCCCGTGCCTATGCTACGAATCCAGAATTTCTGTTAATGGACGAACCCTTTGGCGCCTTAGATGCTCAAACCCGAGCCAAAATGCAAGACTTACTACTTGAGGTTTTGCAGCATGAGCGTAAAACGGTTTTATTAATTACGCACTCTGTAGATGAGGCAATTTATTTATCATCTAAAATTATTGTAGTAACTGCTCGTCCCGCTAAAATTAAAGAAGTGATAGAAATTCCATTTCCTTATCCCCGTCATGAGTCAATTCATGATGACCCCCAATTCATTTCTCTTAAGTCGCGCCTGAGAGATTTGGTTATGAAAGAATATGAGGCGCAACAAAAACTTTCTAGCAATTAGACTAGAAGCCTTTATTAATAGGAGATTATGGTGAAAAAAAATAATTCTGAATTTAATCGTCGTCAATTTATAGTTGGTGCTGCATCTGCATCTGCATTGGCAATTACTGGTTTTCCGGCTATTGCCCAATCAAAGGTGAAATTAAAAGTTGGCTATGTTGATACCCTTGCAGTCACAGGTCAACTATGGACTGGTGTGCATCGTGGTCAGTGGGCGAAGGAGGGAATTGAATTTGATCCCTATAAATTTAATACTGGTTTAGATTTATTTAATGCCATGATTGGCGGAAGTCTAGATATGCTGAGTACGGGGGCGGTTATTTCTAATTTCCCAGCTCGTGGACAAGGTAAGGCGTTTATTATTAACAATATTGAATTTGCTACTGCTCAGCTTTGGGTTCGGCAAGATCAAGGCATTAAAGATTGGGCTGACCTAAAAGGTAAAAAAATAGCGACCACCATTGGAACTACGGCCCATGTATTTTTAGATGCCGCTTTGCGCGCTAATGGCCTTGATCCTGCTAAAGATGTAGAGATTGTTAATCAAGGGATGCCAGTAGCTGTAACCTCATTTATTTCTGGCGCTGTTCCAGCTGTTGCTTTGTGGGTGCCATTCAATGTCTTGGTACGAGATAAAGTACCTTCAGCCAAAATGTTAGTTGATGCCTCAGCCTATTATCCGAAATCAGCGATTCTTGGTGGATGGGCAGTGCGGGCAGATTATTTGGAAAAAAATCGTGCAATTTGTGCTAGTGTAATTAAAGGCTGGGCGGCTGCAAATGATGATTTGATTAAAAACTCTGAAGAAATTCTGCCCATTATTCAAAAAGCAAACTATAGCCAGGTGCCTCTTGCCGATCTACAAGCGCAGTTTAAGGCCTCTAAATACAATACTGCTGCCGAGTGGAAGAAACTGATTGAAAATGGTACTGCTATAGGCTGGTTACAACAAGTAACTGACTTTTATGCCAGAGCTGGGAATATTCAAAATCCTATTCCTGCTAAAACCTATTTTGAATCAAAACTTTTTACGGATAATGTCAAAGGCTAACGCGCCCTCCCAGACCTGGGACTATATTATTGTTGGTGCCGGGTCTGCAGGATGTTTGCTGGCAAATCGTTTAATTCGTGCTGGTTTTTCTGTTCTTTTAACCGAGGCGGGTAAGCAAGATAAAGGCTTTTGGCTGCATTTACCGGTAGGGTATTTTAAGACTATTTTTGATGAACGTTACTCACGATTATTTACGGTTGAACCACAATTAGAAACTGGTAACCGAAAATTAATTTGGCCTCGCGGTAGGGTATTGGGTGGATCAAGTTCTATAAATGGGTTGATTTATATTCGTGGCCAGCACGCTGATTATGACGACTGGGAGCGTGCGGGGGCAACTGGCTGGGGGTATGAGAGTGTATTGCCATTTTTCAAGCGCTCTGAGCGTTATTCGGGAGAAGAGAGTTATTTTCATGGTCAGAGTGGTGAGCTTGGAGTTTCTAATTTAAAAAATGATGACCCCTCTTGCCATGCTTGGCTAGAGGCGGCACATGAGTATGGATTGCCATTGAACACAGACTTTAATGGCGAGACCGATTATGGGGTAGGCAAATATCAACTTAGTATTCGGGGGCGCTGGCGTTCAAGCGCCGCAGAAGCTTTTTTACGACCAGTTGAAGGCGACAATAGATTAACTGTGCTAATTAATACCATGGTATCAAAAGTCATTATTGACAATAATCAAGCCATTGGTATCGAATGCATTAGTAATGGATTGATTCACCGCTATTATTGTAATGCTGAAGTAATTTTAAGCGGCGGTGCTTTACAAAGCCCGCAAATTTTGCAGCTTTCGGGAATCGGCCCAGCAAATTTGTTGCGTCAACATAAAATTCCGATTATTTATGACTCTCCTGAGGTGGGTAAAAATTTACAAGACCATTACCAAGCACGGACAATTGTTCAGTTAAAAAATAAAATTTCCCTTAACAATCAAGTACGTAATCCTTTTGGTTTAGCAAAAATGGGTTTTGAGTGGTTATTGATGCAGAAGGGGCCTTTAACAGTAGGTGCAGGGCAAGTTGGCGGTTTTGCAAAAACAGTCCACGCTAAAGATGATCGTGCTGATATTCAATTTAATGTGATGCCATTATCGGTAGATAAGCCTGGCGATCCTTTGCATCAGTACGCGGGTTTTACTGTTTCGGTCTGTCAATGTAGACCACAATCAAGGGGAGAATTACAGATTCAATCGACCAATCCTTTTGAACAAGCAAAAATTACCTCAAACTACTTAACTGCTGACGTTGATATAAAAACTTTAGTGGCTGGCCTAGAAATGAGCCGTGAAATTTATCGACAGAAAAGTTTTTGTAATCTCTGGCAAGAGGAGAAGTTACCTGGACAATTGCCCTTAGAAAGTTTTGCTCGAAATAATGGCGGAACCGTTTTTCATCCTACTAGTACATGCCGAATGGGATCTGATTTTTCTGCAGTTCTTGACCCTCAGTTACGTGTCAATGGCGTTAATAATTTAAGGGTTATTGATGCATCCGCTATGCCGACTGTTATTTCTGCTAATACGAATGCCGCCACGATTATGATTGCCGAAAAGGGTGCAGCATTAATGTTGGCTAGACGCTAAGTTTTATAGATTAATCTTGGGGAGACATCAATGAATATAAAAATAAAAAAGTACTCTTATTTATTACTTTATATAATTTTTTTGCTTGCTACTAGCAATCTTTATGCCCAGTCAGATTATCCTAATCGTCCAGTCAAGATGATTGTTGGATTTCCCGCAGGTGGTGCTGTTGATGGAGCGGGAAGAATGATGGCCCAAATTTTACAAAAGGCGTTTAATCAAACTTTTATCATTGAAAATCGCCCTGGTGTAGGCGGGATGCTGGCAATGCAAGAGGTTGCAAGGGCAGCGCCAGATGGCTATACGCTTGCAGTGGGTTCAGCAGGCCCGTTAACAGTAAGTCCCTCCATCTTTAAAAAAGCGAATTTTGATCCTCGCCAATCCTTGGCGCCTATTATTTGGTTTGTTAATAATCCAGGCATTGTAGTAATTCGTAAAGATTTACCAGTCAATAATATTGCCGAGTTAGTTAAGTTATCTAAAACTAAAGAATTGAATATGGCTTCTGCTGGTACTGGTAGCGTATTACATTTAATGGGGGAATACTTTCAAGAACGCATGGGAGTCAAATGGGTACACGTTCCATATAAAGGCAGCGGCCCAGCATTAACTGATATGGTTGCCGGCAGAACCGATGTAGCCTTAGAGCTTGTTCCTTCAGCAGCACCCTTTGTCAAATCGGGGCAGTTACGGGCATTGGCGATTACTTCAAGCAAACGTTTAAATGTTTTACCTGATATTCCTACTTTGGCAGAACTTGGCTATAGTGGCTTAGACATGGGGTCGTGGATGGCGCTATTAGCGCCTAAAGGAACTTCCCCTGAGATTATTAATAAATTAAATCAAGCGCTAAACGAAGCGATGAAAAACTCCGAACTTATTCAAAAGGTGAACGCTGGTGGGGGCGAACTAGTTGGCGGTACCCCTCAAGACCTGACTAATCAAATGAATAAAGAGATTCCCCGTTGGGCAACAATTATTGAGCGATTGAATATACAACCCGATTAGCGCCATTTTATTCTTTGAGGAAAATTGATGACAAAGCAAGAAATTTCAACAACTAATATTAAAAAACCAGGTGGACATTTCTCTCAGGCAACAGTAGTAGAGGCTAAGGGTAAATTAGTCTTTATCTCTGGCATGACCGCGCATAAACCCGATGGCACTATTGCGGGAATTGGCGATATGGAGGCGCAAACCCGCCAGGTTTGTGAGAATGTAAAGAATGCGGTTGAGGCAGCCGGCGGGACGATGGCAGATATATGTCGGGTTGATGTTTATGTGATTGGGATGCATCATTTTGATGTGATTCATAAAGTACGTCGCGAGTACTTTAAAGCGCCATTACCTGCATCTACGATGGTTGAAATATCGCGCTTTGTTTCCCCCGATTACTTAATCGAAATGAATGCAATTGCAGTAATTCAATAAAGATTTTTTTGAAAGGCTTCTATGTATTTTTGTACCTTTAAAGCAAAAGGTGTTCCGCAATTAGGAATGGCTCAAAATTCACAGTTACAGGCGCTGGTAAATTTAACAGAAATTTGGCCTGAAACTTTAGCGCCAAGCAATGTTGGTGAATTAATTGCTAGCGGTGATGCGGGTCTTGCAATTGCTGCGAAATTACATCAGTCTGCGACGAAATGGCTTGATGTGCAAGATTTGCAATGGTTAGCCCCTATACCAACCCCCCATAAAAATATTTTTTGCGTTGGCCGGAACTACCGCGAGCACATCATTGAAGGCAATATCGCGCAGGGTCGCGAACCTAATTTATTTCCTGAATTTATTGAATTGTTTACTAAGGCGCCAACGGCTGTAATTGGGCATGGCGCAACAATACCGCTACATGCTGGCTTAACTGCCATGCTGGATTATGAGGCTGAGTTAGCCATTGTGATTGGGCGGGGCGGGGTAAATATTGCTGAAGATAGGGCCAACGACGCTATATTTGGATATACTATTTTGAACGATGTTACTGGCCGTGAAATTCAGCGGCGGCACGGGCAATGGTTTAAGGGCAAGAGTCTAGATGGTAGTTGTCCAATTGGCCCCTGGGTTGCTCATAAGTCTGCCATTGCCGACCCGCATCAATTGGCAATTTCCTTAAAAGTAAATGGCGAGCAGAGACAAAATGGGAATACTTCAACAATGATTTTTACCATTCCGCGAATTATTGCTGAATTATCAGCTGGCCTTACTCTTGAGCCCGGAGACATTATTGCGACCGGTACGCCTTCTGGAGTGGGTTATGCGATGAAGCCGCCTCGTCCTTTGAAAACTGGAGATGTTATTACTATCGAAATTGAGGGGCTTGGTAAGTTGGAAAATACGGTGGGCAATTAAGTAACTGCTATGTTCCACTTTGCCCAAAAAAGAGCCTTGGCCCATTGGGTGGCAAAAAGAGTTGCTGATAAAAAATCGGTTTCGATCGCTGGCCACTCGCCATAATCTCAACTAGCACCCCTTTGGTATTTTTTGCTTGGCCCAAGAGTTGATTGATCGTGCTTGGCAAGGCAATGCATTGAATCGTCCGGTCAATTTTTTCAAGGTAAATTTGATAATGATCTTGAATTAATCCGGCAAAATTAGCGCTATTTAATTCTTTCAATGGAGTTTTAGCAATAATTGGAAATTGTTCTGGATCAAGAAAGTATTTGCTATAAAAAGTATATTCCCCGGCCTGAATAACGCGATTGATTTGGAGTAATTGAACGTTTATTTTCCCTGCCGTTAACCAATGGGCCCATGATTCTGTAGAGCGGATTAATTTCCTCTTCACTACTTGGGTCGACATGGGCACAAATTCTGCACTGTCTTTTTCAAGAAAGCGAAAGATCCAGGGCCCACCGATACGTTTTTCAATTGGAATAACAAAGGTGCCCAATCCACGCTTGCGCTGTAAAAATCCCTCGCGAGTGAGGCTGCCAATAGCTTTTTGAATTGTTCCAAGACTAAATGGAGTAGATTTTGAAAGCTCTAACTCGGTAGGTAGCTTGACCCCACATTTCCAATACCCATCTTGAATGGCTGCCAAGATGGATTCACGTAAAACTTCATATTTCCTCACGTTAACCCTATGTTGAGGCTTATATTTTTTATAAAAAAGGGCTTCGCTCATTTGTTTATTGTGGTTATAGGACCGTAGTGCTTACTATCTTACGCTGCGCCTTAGAATTTTGCGCTGCACAAGTTAATATATAGTAAGTCTTGACAAATTTCCCAACTCTCAATAATCTAACTAAGCTTTATTGTTAAAAATTAAAAAATATAGTCGATTAAATCGCACTTAGGAGATAAAAATGCGTGGGGCGGTAGTTTGCTCTCATCAAATTGCTGCAGATGCGGGTGCTAAAACGATGGAGCATGGCGGCAATGCAATCGATGCAACTGTTGCAGTTGCTATGGCTTTAGCTGTGCTTGATCCTGCAAATTGCGGAATAGGTGGGTATGGCGGCTTTATGGTGATTCAAAAAACGCCCCATGAAATCCCTATAACCATTGATTTCAATGCTACGGTAGCCAATGAATTCAATCCAGCATTACTGACGTCTAATAAAATCGGCGTAAATTATTTTGGTAGCGCTGCTTCAGTCTCTACCCCCTTAGTGTTAAGTGGCTTGCTTAAGGCTCACCAAGAATTTGGGTCACAAGACTTTGCGCCATTACTAAACACGGCTATTGCTGCGGCGCAGGAGGGCTTCATTGTCGGTCAGAATTTACAAATGGCCTTAAGCTGGGCTGCAGCACGTGCGGACCAGTTTCCAGACAACTTTAAGGCCATTTTTGCCCCTGATGGCAAATGGTTGCAGGCTGGTGATCGCCTTATTCAGGCAGAGCTAGCAAATACACTCACTCACATTCAAGCGGATCCCGTTGGATTTTTTTATCAAGGTGAGTTTGCCGCTGCTACTAGCCAATTTTTATTAGAACATGGCGGCTGGTTAAGTAAAGAAAACTTTAATCAGCAGCAGGCCAAGCTTGATGTTGGTAATCCAGTAGCATTTCACGGGTCAACTATTTATGGCCCAAACCCCTTAACTTCTGGTTTTGGAATCGTCCAAGATGCGCTGCAACAATTGTCGAATATAGGACTAGAAGAACTGCAGGCAGAAAAAAATTATATTGCTCTAGTTGCAGATGCTTTGCGGATAGGCTGGAGAAATAAAAGAGAGGCTTTTGCAGTTACTAAGGCAGCAGAGCAGCATACAACTCATTTTTGTATCAGCGATACCAAGGGTATGACAGTTTCTTGTACTTTTACACAGGGACCATTATGGTTTGGATCTGGCCTAATAACTCCAGGAACGGGGGTAGTTTTAAATTGCGCTGGCAATTTATTCCGCCAGTCGCGCGCTTCTGGGAAATGGCTTTGTGTGACCAATCTCTCACCTAATGTAATGCTAAAGAAAAATGGCGATCAAATTGCTTCGGGTTCTCCGGGCGGACCTCGCATACCAGCAATTATCTTACAAATTATTTTAGAAATGAGCTCTAAAACTGGCAATCTACAACAAGCAATTAACCGTCTGCGTGTCTCGGTTACGCCAAATGGCGAATTAGAGCTAGAGGATGAAGTGCTAGCTAAGCGTTATCAGGGGTTGAAAATTCATGCTGCAGAATATTTTGGGCCAACCTCAGCTTTGTTGAGAGCGCCAAATGGCGATTTACATATTGGTACTGATGATCGCTTTGAGAAGGGCGTAGCGTGGGTATAAGCCAACATAATCTTGAATAAAGGAATGGTTGTGGATAAATCCGTAGGCATTATTGATACAACTTTACGCGATGCTCACCAATGCTTATGGGCAACACGCATGACGACCGCCCATATGCTGCCAATCGCAGAACAAATTGATCAGGCTGGCTTTGATCAAATTGATTTGGCAGGAACCATCCAGTTTGATGTTTGTGTGCGCTACTTAAAAGAAGACCCGTGGGAACGCGTTCGACTGATGCGTAAGCTAATTAAAAAAACGCCACTGCGGACATTGGTACGCAGTAAAAATATTGCCTCATTTGACTTTGTACCCGACGATATTATTGAGCTCTGGGTAGAGCGCTTAGTTGCCAACGGCTTTAGGGTGGTTGGTGCTTTTGATGGCCTCAATGACGTTGCTAATATGTTAGCCACCACGCGGGTATCAAAAGCCTTGGGGGTTTATACATTTGGCGCGCTTTCGTACAGCTTAAGCCCAGTTCATACTGATGAGTTATACGTTGAAACTGCTAAGCAATTAATTGCCAGTGGTACGGTTGATGCCATTATGCTCAAGGATGCTGGCGGTTTATTAACGGTTGATCGTATTCGCACTTTAGTTCCTGCGCTTAAAAAAGTAATGGGTACAGTACCCCTCGAAATTCATGGACATTGCTTAACAGGTATTGCCCCATTAATGTATTTAGAGGCCGTCAAGCTTGGCGCCGATCAGTTGCATACTTCGATCGCGCCGCTAGCAAATGGCGCTGCACAGCCTGCTACACAAAGTGTTGCTAAAAATTTAAGGCTAGACGGCTATCGCCTATCAATTAATGATGAGGTAATTGATGAAATTGGCGCCCATTTTCAGCGCATTGCTGAACTTGAAGATAAGCCTGTTGGGCAGATTTTGGAATATAACGCTTTTCACTATCAGCATCAAATACCTGGCGGCATGCTGAGTAATTTTCGCTCTCAATTAGACCAGGCTGGCATTGCAGATAAATTTGATGCGCTTCTAGATGAGTGTGCTAGGGTCAGACAAGAGCTCGGCTACCCAATTATGATTACACCGTTTGCGCAATTTGTGGGTACCCAGGCGGTATTAAATGTCTTGCATGGCGAGCGTTATCGCGTTGTGCCTAATGAAATTAAAAAATATGCTTTAGGGTATTACGGTAAATTATTAGCGCCAGTCGAGCCAAGCGTTTTGGATCGGATCATAGAGAATGGCTCTAAACAAATCGGTTTAAACCCCACGCCGCGCGAACCAGGCGTGAAGGCATTAAGAATGAAATATCCGCACGCCAGTGATGATGAGCGCTTATTGCGCTATATGTTTGCTGGATCGCAAGTTGATGATATGTTAGCAGCAGGCGCAATGAAAACTGAATATGTTTTTGAGCACTCGGTTGTTTCGTTAATTAAAGAATTGAGTCGGCGACCTAAGACAAGTCGGATACATGTATCTAAACCTGGCCTGAATATTGAAATTGCTGGGTACTAATGATTCCAAATTTAAAACAAGGAGATAGTGGTGTCTGAGCGCAATTTAAATTATCAGGATTTGATGGAGATCATTCGCTTAGTAGAGGATTCACCACAATTTTCGGAGTTTAGTCTACAGTATGGCGATATTAAAATTGATTTACGAAAAAATTCTGCCAATTCACAGACCCGGTCTTTTCAACGCTCTGGCATCGTAGGGCAGGCCTCTGCGCCCGCGCAAAGTGCTGTAGTAAGCGCCGAAGTAAGTGCTGCACCACAAACGGTCGTCAGTAAAAAAATGATGGTGGCGCCTTCTGGTTTGGTTGGTATTAAGGCGCCAATGGTTGGCAGCTTTTATCGCTCTCCGGAACCAGGTGCTCCCCCATTTATTGAGATTGGCGCTAAGGTCGGAATCGATTCAGTAGTGTGCATTATTGAGGTAATGAAGTTGATGAATTCATTACCGGCTGGTGTTGATGGGGTGGTAAGTGAAATTTTGGTTGGTGATGGTGAGCCAGTTGAATATGGCCAAATATTGATTTTAATAAAGCCCAATGCGTAAAGCAAAACCCATTAAAAAACTGCTAATCGCTAATCGCGGTGAAATTGCAGTGCGTATTATTCGGGCTTGCCAAGAGCTTGGTATTGAAACTGTGCAGGTGTATTCAGAGGCAGATAGCCAATCACTGCCGGTTTTTATGGCAGATAAATCGATGTGCATAGGCCCTGCTCGGGCTAGTGAGAGTTACTTAAACGTTGAAAAAATTCTCACGGCTGCCTATCTCTTTCGGGTCGATGCAATTCATCCTGGCTATGGGTTTTTATCTGAAAATGCCGATTTTGCAGAGCGTTGCGAGCGCGAGGGCTATATTTTTATTGGCCCAAGTTCAACTTCCATTCGCTTAATGGGCGATAAGGCTACGGCTATTCGCCTGGCAAAAGAGGCCGGTATTCCGACCACGCCAGGTTCAAATGGAATTTTACAAGATGCAAAAGAGGCGGCCAGTATCGCAGACAAAATTGGCTACCCGGTTTTATTAAAGGCAAGTGCAGGAGGTGGGGGAAGAGGCATGCGCATTGTTAATCATGCCGAGCAAGTCGAATCGGCCTATATTGAGGCCTCCCAGGAGGCAAAGTCTGCTTTTGGTGACGGCTCGCTTTATATGGAAAAGTTTCTGACGGGCATACGGCATATAGAGGTACAGGTGCTGGGTGACGGTGAAAATGTTTTGCATCTCGGTGAACGAGATTGTTCTTTGCAGCGCCGCAATCAAAAATTGGTAGAAGAAAGCCCCTCTCCAGTGTTAAGCGAGAAATTGCGCACCGATATTGGTAATGCAGCCATTCAACTTTGCAAACATGTTAATTACCGCAGCGCGGGCACGATTGAGTGCATGCTTGACCCTATTTCAAAGCAATTTTATTTTATGGAAATGAATACCCGGATTCAGGTTGAACATCCAGTAACTGAAATGGTTACTGGTATTGATTTGGTCAAGGCTCAGATACTAATAGCTGCAGGGGAGGGTCTGAGTTTGCAGCAAAAAGATATCCGTTTAACAGGGCATGCAATTGAATGCCGCATTAATGCCGAAAGTGCATCCAATGATTTTCGACCTAATCCGGGCAGGGTTAACGAGTATTTTGCACCCGGTGGTTTTGGTATCAGAATGGATAGTCATTTATTTTCGGGATATGTGATTCCCCCATTTTATGATTCCCTGCTAGGTAAGGTAATTTGCTGGGGCCGTGATCGAGCTGAGGCAATTGCACGTATGCAACGGGCTTTATTAGAAATGCAAGTTGAGGGCGTGGAGACTACGCGTGAATTTCAAAGAAAACTGATTAGCTCTTCTGAATTTATGACAGGTGATGTGCATACTCGTTTTGTTGAAACCAATTTTTTAAACCGGATGGAATAAATTGTTCAGCTCTTTTTTTAGTTCCACTAGTAAAAAAATGAATCCAGGCATTAAGGCTGCCGGGCTTAATGTCCTTGCTTTAGCAGCATTTTTATTGTTATGGCAATTACTAGCGGGTTGGGTTGCTTCACCATTTTTCCCTCCAGTAGATGCTGTGTTCAAGGCATTTAAAAATTTACTTGTAAAAGGTGATACCCAAGGTATCTCACTCGGAGCCCATGCATGGGCGAGTTTATATCGGGTTTTATTGGGCTTTAATCTGGGTGTTTTTTTGGGAGTACCACTTGGCTTGTTGATGGGCCTAAATAAAAGCCTATACAACTCAACCCGCTCGGTCATGGAGCCTTTTCGCTTTATTCCACCCATTGCCTGGATTCCCTTGGCCATTATTTTATTTGCAGGCGATACGCGCTTTGCATTTTTAATTTTTCTTGGCGCTTTTTTTCCGGTTTATACGTCAACCTTAGTGGGAGTTCAGCGGGTTGAACCTTTGCATAAGAAGGTAGTAGCCGTTTATGGCGCCTCGAAGTTTTATACCTTAATGCATGTGGTGGTGCCAACCGTACTTCCAGATATTTTAGGGGGCATGCGAGTGGCGATGGGTGCCGCTTGGCTGACCATTGTTGCAGCTGAATTAGCTGGTGGGATTAATGAGGGCTTGGGACGCATGATGCTGAACTATGCTGAATTATTAAAGATTCCAGAAATTATTGTTGGCATGATTGTGATTGGTGCAATTGGCTTTGTTTTGAATGAATTGCTACTAATGGCTGAGCGTTATTTATTTAAGTGGAGATGGCAGGTTACCCTTTAAGGGCTTATCAAGCTAAATGATGACAAATTTAAACTCCAAACTTCAAGTTGCTATCTCTCACCAGTATGGTAATTTGGTCGTACATGGCGATATTCAATTTTCGGTTAAAGAAAATGAATTTTTGTGTATCTGTGGTCCCAGTGGCTGCGGTAAAACAACCTTACTTGATATTCTTAGCGGCTTATTAAAACCGTCAAAAGGCGACGTATTGTTAGACGGTGAAATCGTCAATCCAAAAAAACATAGTATTTCTTTTGTTTTTCAAGAACCCTCTACCTTGCCGTGGCTAACCGTTTGGGAAAATATTGCCACAGGCTTAAAAATTAAGAAATTAAAGAAAGCCGAAATAAAACAAAAAGTAGAAGAGGTGATTCGCATTGTTGGGCTTGGTGGGTTCGAGGGTTTTTATCCGCATCAGATTTCTGGCGGCATGAAGCAGCGAGTTTCAATTGCCAGAGCTTTTGCAACGGATGCAGATTTAATCTTAATGGATGAACCATTTGTAAGTCTAGATCAACCGACACGAGAAAGAATGCAGCAAGAGGTTTTGGATATCTGGAAAAATTTGAAACGGACGATTGTTTTTGTTACACATAATTTAGAAGAGGCAGTTTTTTTAGGCGATCGCGTCATTATTCTTTCTGAAAAGCCCACTTCTATTAAGGCTGATTTACCAATCGACTTGCCACGACCACGGAATTTAATGAGCCTTGAATTTACGGAATTAAGAGCCAAGTGCTTTTCTTTTTTGCATCAAAAGTAGGGGTAGATAAAGTAGTTTAAGCAGTTAAAAATCACTTTTTAAACAGGAGATGAGAGATGATTAATACTAATAAAAATCGCAGAAATATTTTAGGTATGGGTGCAGCAGCATCGCTGGGGACCATGCTGCCGATGGGCACGCCGTTATTTGCACAAAGCAAAAAAACAGTTATTAGGCTAGCAGATCAAGCTGGCGCTGAGGTTGACTATGCAGCTATTTGGGTGGCTGAAAATCAAGGCTATTACGATCAAGAGGGCATTCAAATTGATCGGCGCACCTATCCCAATGGCCCAGCATCGTTACTCGATTTAAATAAAAACTTAGACGCTGTAATGTGTGGCTTGGCACCGATCATGCAATATGCTGCAGGCGGCGGACAATTTTCGATGCTTTGTTCGGTCACTAAATACAATGCGCCACTGGTTGGCCATAAACAATTTAAATCTTATGCTGATTTAAATGGCAAAAAGGTAGGAACACCTGGGCTTGGCACAATTCACGATGCCATTTTATTTTATGTTGAAAAAACCCAAAATCTTAAATTCCAAAAGGTGCCTGGTCGCGTTGGTGATATTGCTGCCATGCTTGATCGCGGAGAGGTAGACGCATTTATTGCTTGGGAGCCAGCTTCAGCATTAGCAGTTTCTAAAGCCAAAGATACCCATTACATAGTGCAGTTACCACCCATACCCAATGCGGAGAGTTTGGACTTGGTTTTTCATCCCACCTTTATTAAAGATAATCCTGATGCAGTAGTGCGTTTTTTAAAGGCCACCTTAAAAGGGATGAATTTTATTAAAACTAAACCTAGGGATGAGGTTGCAGAAATTATTGCTAAAAAAATGAATGATCCGACCGCTAAACCCGTGGCGCTAATGGCCTTGAACTCAGTGTTACTTACTGAACCCCGCTTAGATATGCCTTCAACCCGCTTAATTCTGAAAACTATTTCTGAGCAAGGCAAGATTGATCCTGCGCTAGTCGCAAATACGGATGCTTGGGTTGGAAAATACTTAGATTATTCCTTTTTAGATAAAGCGGAAAAATCGCTGAAGGGTTAGGGAATGTTTTTGTACCATCTCTTTTAATTGATCTTTAAATACAGGGGCTTTATCTCAATGGCAAAAACCATCCTAACTTGCGCAGTAACTGGCGGCTTAACAAAGCCAGAGATGACCCCTTATTTGCCTATTACTCCACAACAAATAGCCGATTCTTGTTTGGGGGCTGGCGCTGCTGGAGCTGCTGCCGTGCATATTCATGTGCGCGACCCAGTTTCGGGTAAACAGTCAATGGAATTTGATTTATACGCCAAAGTAGTTGAGTTAATTCGCGCGCAAAACAAAGAGCTTATTATTAATCTAACAACCGGGCCAGGTGGTCGCTTTATTCCTAGTGAAGATGATCCTAAGGTCTTTGCTCCAGGAACTACTTTATGCCATCCCTTAAAGCGCGTAGAGCATATTACCAAGTTAAAGCCTGATATTTGTTCTTTAGATTTTAATACGATGAATGGCGCGACAGATATTGTGATTAATACGCCATTAAACGTGCGCAAAATGGCCAAAGTGATTCGCGATGCTGGAGTTCTTCCTGAATTAGAAATTTTTGATACGGGTGACCTCAATTTAGCTTTGGATTTAATTACTGATGGCACACTTGATGGCCCTGGTTTATTTAGCTTTGTGTTGGGGGTGAAGTATGGCTTAAACGCTGATCCCGCCACTTTGCTCTATTTACGCGATCAATTGCCTGTTGGGGCTAGATGGTCGGCTTTTGGCATTAGTCGCTTTGAGTTCCCAATTGTGGCGCAATCTTGGTTATATGGGGGCCATACACGGGTTGGCTTAGAGGACAATATTTTTCTCAAGAAGGGTGTGCTTTGTCAAAGTAATGCTGAATTAGTTACTAAAGCAAAACGTATTATTGAAGACCTAGGTGGAGATTTGGCCTCAGCTGCTGAGGCGCGTTCTATGTTGGGCCTCAAAATAGCTTCTTAAGGCTATAAATAGCTAAATTTTTGTAATTTTCACCTAATTTTAGTTTTTTATAAATAGTTTGCGTTTATATCTTTTTTATAATATACTTTAAAACATAATGTAATTTTACATTTTATTAGGAAATAAAATGAGTCAAGTAAAGCAGAGTACTAAACCAGAGCCATATTGGCACCCCCTTTATGCTGGGCTGGCTTTGGGCCTAGTCTTATTAGCTAGTTTTGTCGTCACTGGGCATGGCCTAGGCGCAACTGGGTTTACAACCCGTCTTACAGCATGGATTGGCATGACAACAATGCCGACCATGACTGCAGCTAATGAATACCTTGGCGGCATGGTGGAGGATGGAAACCCGTTAAATGGCTGGATAACTTGGCAGGTTATTGGCTTGGCTATTGGCGCTTTCGCCTCTGCCTGGCTGGCTAATCGATTTAAGCTGCAAACTGATGGTAAACGTTTTTTAGGGGGTAGTAAGCGTCCCTTAACAGCGCTACTGGGTGGGGTCTTAGCTGGTTTTGGGGCACGCATTGCAGCGGGATGTACTAGCGGTCTGGGTTTATCGGGCACAGCAGTATTGGGGCTTGCCGGGTTTGTTTTTTTAGGTACATTTTTTGCTACCGGCTTAGTCATTAGCCGTTTAATGAAAGAAAAGGCATAAATATGAATTCCATCATCTCTGGGCTACTTTTAGGTGCCGCCTTCGGTTTTGTTTTAGAGCGCGCTGGGTTTGGTAGCCCCTGTAAATTAACGGCTCAATTCCGTTTAACTGATTGGTCAGTATTTAAAGTGATGTTTACTGCGATCGTTTTTGCTTCAGTAGGCATTATGTTATTAGAAAAAATGGGGTATATCAATGCCGCTGATTTATTTGTACCGCCTGCATTTTTAGGGGCAGCCGCTCTTGGTGGGGCTCTAGTAGGAGCAGGTTTTGCCATTGGCGGATATTGCCCTGGAACTTCCGTGGTTGGCTTTGTTTCTGGCCGCATAGATGCCGGTTTATTTTTAATTGGGTTAATCATTGGTACTTGGATTTTTGCCGATATATTTTCTAGTATTGAGTTTTTGACTTCAGCTGGTGAATACGTAAAAGCATCAACATTACCAGAGGCGTTGCAAGTGTCCGCTGGAGTAATTAATCTTTTTATGATTGCTGCTGCGTTGGCTATTTTTGTACTTGGTACATGGATGGAAAAACAAGTCGGGGGTTCGATTTCTGCTGTAGAAGCTATGAATGCCTGCACAGTAAAGCAGTCTTAATCATTTCAACCATTTAATTGTTTAATAAGGAAAATTATGTCTAAGAAAAATACTATCGCTGCATTAGCTTTGGCTTTAGCGGGCTTGGCTGCTGCACCTGTTGCTTTGTCAGCAGATGCGCCAGATAAAAAACCCGCAAATGCTGAGCAAAAAAATCCTTGTGGACCAGCAAAAAAAGCAGATGCAAATCCCTGTGGGCCCGCCAAAAAGAAGGCTGCCAATCCATGTGGACCAGCTAACCCTTGTGGTCCAAAAAAGCGTAAATCAGCCGATTAATTTTATAGCCTTGATAAAAATTCTTAACTATTTAACTTCACCAGTGAAATAAATGCTCACTCAATCTATTCTTTGTTTAGCTGCACAAGAGTTGCTTAGTGTGCAAACCAAATATGCTAAAAAGGGGCTGACATTAAGCCAAGCAGCATTATGTGGGGCAAAGCAATTTGTCGAATGGCGGCACTATCCTAGCAAGGACTTGGTTGATGGTGAGGGAGGGTATGAGTTCTATTACCACGCGCATGCTGCTGATGAGATGCAGAAAGGTGAGCACGGCCATTTTCATTTATTTAAACGTAGTGCTAAACAGCCCAATCATTTCTTTCACCTGATTGGTATTGCACTAGATCAAAAGGGCTTGCCAGTGCGGTTGTTCACCACTAATCAATGGGTAACAGGAGAGCAATGGGCCAAGGCGCCAACGGTCATTGCAGCCCTTCAAGATTTTGATGTATCAGTAAAAGGGCCATTAGGGCCATTAGGCAGATGGGTTAGCGCCTTAACTACATTATTTTATGTTGAGATGCGTGAGTTAATAGTGAAGCGGGACAGAAAAATAACGGCATTAGCTATCAAGGACGGTAATAAAAATTTAGCTTTAGAGAATCGTAAATATCATGTTTTAACAGAGCAAAAAATTCATTATATGGATCGACTTGCGGATCATTTATTTGTATAAAAAAGGTATAAAAATGAAAAAAATTCAAGGATTAATCTTATTTGCTTGCGCAATGGTGACGAGCGTAGCCTACGCTATCACCTTACCTGGCCCAGTTGTTAATGCTGAGTGGTTGGCAAACAATTTGTCAGCAGTGCAAATTGTTGATGTACGTTCAGATATAACTAGCTTTGGTCGAAATCCAGAGTTTGTTACTGATAAGGCGAGTGGCAAAAAAAGCCTAAGTGAAGTTGGGGGACATATTGAAAACTCGACTTTGCTCAATTTTAAAAATGCTCGAGTAGAGCGCTTAGTCGATGGTCGTAAGGTCAAGTTTTTAATTCCCGAACAAGCTGATTTTGAAAAATATATTCAAGCGGCTGGAATTAACGCAAATAAGCCGATTATTTTAGTACCTGTAGGCCAAGATATTTCTGATGTGGATGAGGCCTTAAGAATGTATTGGCAATTTAAAGTTTATGGTGAAAATCAAGTAGCTGTATTAGACGGTGGTATGGCTGGCTGGTTGGCAGATGGGCGTACATTTGTTACTAGTGCCGCCACAAAGCAAGTAGGAAATTGGGTGGCAAAGTCAGCCCGTAAAGAGTTAATTGCAGGCTCGGAAGAAGTGGCTAATGCTTCAAAAACAGGTACAGCGCAGTTAATTGATTCACGCTTACCTATGCAATATTTTGGCACGTCTAAAAAACCCGATATTGGTGCTTATGGACATATTGCAGGCGCTAAGGAATTTTCGCCAGATTTGCTAACTAAATCTGTGAATGGAGCCCTATATTTTTTCAAACCTGAGACATATTCCGCTCTATTGATAGCAAATGGAATTAAGCCCACGGGCCCAGCAATTAGTTATTGCAATACTGGTCACTTAGCTTCTGGAACCTGGTTTATTGTTTCTGAATTAGTGGGCAATAAGTCGATTCAACTTTATGATGGCTCGGCTTATTTATGGACTTTAGAGGGGCGCCCACTGCAGGGTGTACCGCTAAATTAAAACCGCTGATTGTTTTAAGAACAGTGCTATATGTTGATGGCTCGAAATTTAATTGATTTAAAAAAAATGCAGCATTCGGCTGGTGAGGCGGTTAAATTACTGAAGGCCTTAACTCATCCAGATCGCATGCTGCTGCTCTGCCAAATAAGTAAAGGTGAGCGATGTGTTGGTGAGTTAGAGAATCTGCTTGATATTCATCAGCCGATGTTGTCCCAACACTTAGGCGCTTTAAAGCGGGCTAAATTGGTTAAAACGCGGCGCGTTGGCAAGAATATTTACTATGCCGTTGCTAATGATTTTGCAATGTCGATTATTGATCAGTTATATAGGCATTACTGCCTTAAAAATATGCTTATTTAAGGGAAAACGAGGATGGTTTCAGCTGATCTTTGTCCTATAAAGTGAGGAGTCAGAAAAAGGAGTGTTATGTCTCAGCCTTTACATCCTCAGGCTATATTAGATTCTTTGGCGCAGTTTGATACCCCCACCATTTGCAATGCGCTAGAGTTAATAGATCCCAATTATCGAAATCACGGTTTTACTACAGAACCATTAGAGTGCATCTATCCTAATTTAGCGCCGATGGTAGGGTATGCGCGCACTGGAACGATGCGTGCAGTTCAAGGGCCCCGTATTAGCCCTGAAGCGCAAAAAGAAATACGGATTGATTGGTATAAGTATGTTGATGAGGGGCCCAAGCCCAGCATTATTGTTTTACAAGACTTGGATGGTGCACGAGCCGGAATCGGTGCATTTTGGGGTGAGGTAAATACCCATGTACACCGCGGTCTAGGCGCTAAAGGGGTGGTTACCAATGGCTCAATTCGGGATATTCCCATGAATGCGAGCAATTTTCAGTTATTAGCTGGGAGTGTGATGCCTAGTCACGCGCATGTACACATTGTTAGCATTGGGATACCAGTTACTGTTGCCGGTATGGCGGTGCAGCCTAATGATTTAATTCATGCCGATCAACATGGCGCAGTGGTCATTCCCTTTGCTGCAGCTGAAAAAATTAATGATGCTATAGAACTTATTGCAAAAAAGGAAGCCGTGATTATTGGCGCCGCAAAAGCGAGCAATTTTTCTTGGGAAATTTTACGCGACGCAATTAAAGAATCAGCTGATATTCATTAAGCGCTAGGGAATATACAGCGCTAATACAAGCAGATTCTATCCAAGGTAGATCTTAAAGGAGCAAAATGAAAACCGATCAAATAGCTAATTACCTGCGCCATTTTTGCGCTACCCTTTTATTACTCTCGCTGCCACAGCTTGTCTTTGCGCAAGCGAATGATTGGCCAAATAAACAAGTTTCCATTGTGGTGCCATTTCCGCCAGGTGGTGCGCTTGATATTACTGCTCGGGAAATTGCTTTGCGCTTAACTAACAAATATAAACAGTCTTTTGTGGTTGAGAACCAGCCAGGCGCAGGCGGTTTAATTGGTTCGCGGAACGTTGCTAAAGCTAAGCCAGATGGCTATACATTGTTGGTGGCTTCAACTGGTCAATTGGCTATTCATCCCGCAGTATTTAAAAATCTGCAGTACAACCCCTTAACTGATTTAACGCCGATCATTCAGTTAACCTCAGCCCCATTTTTAGTAGCAGTGAATGCCGATTTCCCTGGGAAAAATGCCCGTGACTTGGTGGCGTATATTAAGAATAATTCGGGAAAAGCCAATTACTCTTCCACCGGAATTGGCACCTTAGTGCATTTATCTGGTGAAATGATCAGCATTGAAGGCAATAGTGGTGCAACGCATGTCCCATTTCAAGGGGGCCCTCCATCGGTCGCGGCTATTGTAGGAAATGACGTGCTTTATACCGCTACTAATATTTCCAACCCATTACCTTTAATTAAGGCGGGCAAGCTTAAAGCTATTGCAACTACTGGCAGTAAAAGGCCCGCTGAATTAGCTGATATTCCCACTATGCAAGAGAGCGGTTTTCCGAATTTCGAAGTGACCGTGTGGGTAGGTTTATTTGGCCCTAAAAATTTACCTGCCAATTTAACCAATACGATCTATCAAGCGGTAAATGAGACATTAACTGATCCTGTTTTAATTAAGAAATTAGCGTCGGTAGGTGATGAGCCAGCCTCGAAAAATCCTCAAGAATTTGCCCAATTTATTGAAAAAGAAGCAAAAAAATATTTAACAATTGCGAAAAAAGCCAATATTCAGGTGGATTAAAGCGACTAGGTGAGGCTGAATTGGATTTTATTAATATGTTGCGGGTTCCTGTTTGCCTCTAAATTATGTTAACGTTCCTGAGGATTTTTCTATTAATTAAAACCTTTCTCAGGGAGATAACAATGAACAGCAAGTCAATTAAGCCCAGAAACCCAAAATACAGCTTTTTTGCTGGTCTTGCAGTAGCCATGCTTTCCGGTGGCTGCTTCGCTGATGGCGCAGCGCACTGGGGTTATGAGGGAAAAGTAGGGCCAAGTAATTGGGGCGCTCTTGAGAAGGAGTTTGCCGCCTGCAAAGTGGGGCAGATGCAAGCCCCAATTGATATTCCAAGCAAAGCTGCTACGCCAGCTACCGCACCAATTACCACCAAATATAAAGCATCAGCTGGCGAGATTATTAACAATGGTCACACCATTCAAGTTGCCCTAGCCGATGGCGGCTCTGCTCTTTTAGGCGGGGTCGATTATAAGATTTTGCAGTTTCATTTTCATACTCCAGCAGAAGAAAAAATTGATGGCAAAGGCTTCCCATTTAATGCGCATTTAGTTCATAAAAGTGCCGATGGAAAGTTAGCAGTCATTGGAATTTTATTTAATGAGGGTAGTGAAAATAAAAGCATCAAAGATATTTTTGCAAACTTGCCCGCAAAAGAAGGTAAAGTGGCTTTGAAAACCAATTTTGATGCAGCTAGCATGCTACCTAGCTCATTAGCTTATTACAGTTATGCGGGCTCTTTAACAACCCCCCCATGTAGTGAGGGCGTGAGTTTCTATATTCTTAAAACGCCAGTTGAGCTTTCAAAAGATCAATTAAACGCCTTCAAAAAGATATTTAAGATGAATGCCCGACCCATTCAACCGCTTAATGGGCGTAAGATTACTCAAGGTAGTTAAGACCTTTTGTAAATTACAACTTGGCTATGAAAACCCTTGAATATTTAAAGGTTGTAGTCAAGCATGAATTAATTGCTATCAAGGAGGCACTGATTGAGTTAAAACTCATAGTGCTTCTTCTGGTGCTTATTTTTGCCGGACTGATTTACTACCTTAAGCCATTTCCAGAAAAAAGTATCACCATCTCAACCGCATTTAAGGGGTCAGATTGGTATCAATTTGCCGAAACTATTGCCCCAGCCTTACAAGACCATGATATTAGTCTTACCGTGCTTGCTAGCGATGGCTCAATTGAAAATGTTGAAAAATTAGATAATCAGAATAGCAAGGTCACTGCTGGTCTCACTTATGGAGCGGCTTTATCCGCCGAACAAATTGGTGGAATTTACTCACTAGGAAGCATTACTTATGAGCCTATTTGGATTTTCTATCATGAAAAACGTATAGGCAAAATTACAGATATTAAGGATTTTGCGCGCTTTAAGGTTGGGGTGGGGCCGCCTAAAAGCGGGTCGTATGCTTTTGCCGAAAAATTATTTGCTATTAATGGGATTCAAATTAAAGAAAATAAAAATTTTCAAGCCGCTTCAATTGAAGGTAATTTAAATCAGTTTTTAGATGATAAATTAGATGTGTTTATTTTTGTCTCAACCATTATTGATTTACCTGTTCAAAAATTAATTCGGTCCCCAGGCATAAAACTCTTTAATTTTAAAAACTCAGCAGCTTATGAAAAAAAGTTTTATTTTTTAGATGCAGTTGAGATACCAGCAGGGTCAATCAATATTTTGAATAATTTTCCGCCAGAAAATATTTCTTTAATTGCCACAACTTCGACTTTAGCCGTGCGTCGAGATATGCATCCGGATCTGCAGCTTGCTTTACTAATAGCAATGAAAAATACCATTCAAGACTCGCAATTACTATTTTTTGCTAAAAGAAATCAATTTCCTGCCTATGTCGATCCCTCTATACCGCTGAGTCCAGTGGCACGAAAATTTTATAATAATGGCCCTCCCCAAGCGATTATCTATTTACCCTATTGGCTTGGGGTATTCGTAGACCGCTTCTGGCTAATACTTTTAACCCTTTTTGCGGTCATTTATCCCTTATCTAAATTAAATTTTCATTTAAGAAAATTCCTGTATGCCGTTAAGGAGCGGGGTCATTATGAGGAAATCTTGGCGATTGATCGGCAGGTAAGCTCCGACCCTATTAGCGCTGAGCAAAGAGTTTTATTCTTAAAGCGTTTAGATGAAATTAATCTGCTTCTTATTCGTCGAGACGTGCCAATTGGCGAGGAGACTGATTATTATTTATTTGTCAATGCTACCCAGTTATTACGCAATAAGATCGAGCGGCTATGATTAAATTAATTATTGTCATTACTGCCTTAGGATTTTCTTCGGGTATTTTGGCGCAAAATGCTGCGCTTCCACAATTGCCTAAAAATTGGAGCGGAATTGTTTCTGTCACCGCGATGGGCAATACTTACCAAACAAAAGTAAATAGCACATCTAAAGTTGGCGAAATGTCGTTTAATTCGTTTGATATTCCAGCGACGATTACGATTCTCAAACAAGAGGGTCGCCATCTTGAATTTTTATATCGCTCAGCTAATTATGAGTCACGTTACGTCGGCACTTTATCAATGGATGGCAAACAAATACAAATTGCTTATCAACAGGGCTCTGGAAGCTATACTTTAGAAGGTAATAAATTATCGGGCTGTGGATCTGGTCGGGGCGGGAAAGGCACTTTTAAAGACTGGCTAAATAGTTATTCCACCTGGTGTGAAGAGTTTACTGCGCTGCCATAAGAGGTCTTTTAACATCAAACCATACCAAGACTTAAAACAACTTGTAATCCTTTTCTTTGCCACGCTGTTTTTAAGTGGTGGCGCTTTTGCAGATGAGATTCAAGTCATTACATCTGGCGCTTTTGCTGAAGCATTAGTTGCATTGGCGCCGATTTATGAAAAGCAATCACAACACAAAGTAATCATTTCAAATGGGTCTTCGATGGGGTCTGCTCCTGATTCAATTCCGTCGAGACTTGCCCGTGGTGAGCGTTTTGATATCCTTATCTTAGCTGCGCCCGCTCTAGACACTTTTATTAAAAGCGGCCAGGTGCAAGTAGGTACGAAGGTGGATTTAGTGGCCTCAGTAATTGGTGCAGCAGTCCGTAAAGGCGCCTCTAAACCCGATATCAGCACGGTTGAGGCTTTGAAAAAAACACTTTTAGCTGCTAAATCTGTTGCGTATTCGGCGAGCGCGAGTGGCACCTATTTATCTACTGTGCTATTTGCGCAACTCGGTATAGCCGACCAAATGCAGCTTACTGCTAAAAAGATCTATAGTGAGAGGGTAGGTACTGTCGTAGCTAGGGGAGATGCAGATTTAGGGTTTCAACAGGTAAGCGAATTGATTCCCATTGCGGGAATAGATTTCCTTGGCGAGCTGCCAGCAGAAGTGCAGCAAACTGTATTATTCTCAGCAGGCATCACCAGCAATCGAAACAACCTGAATGCAGCACGTGATTTAATTGCATTTCTTGCGTCGCAGCAAGCAGCCCCGATGATTATTCAGGCGGGATTAAAACCCATATTATCTCCCCTACCATGGTAAAAAATTCATTTAATAAAATGCTCAAAATTAATAAAAAATGGCCCTTAGTATTTTGCTTTGTCTTTTATGCGCTAGCGAGTCAGGGCGCCTATCCCGATAAATCCATCCGTCTGGTCGTGCCGTTTGCAACCGGGGGCACTTCAGAAATTATTGCCCGATCGGTGGCAAATGCGTTAACTACACAATTGGGGCAATCGGTATTCGTTGAAAATAAGCCTGGTGGAGCAGGCAATATTGCCATGGAAGAGGTCAAGCGGGCGGCTCCCGATGGTTATACCCTGATATTAGGACACGTTGGCACCCTGGCAGTAAATCCGGCGCTTTTTGGTAAAAAATTACCATACGATCCAAATAAAGATTTTGTGCCAATCACCCTGATTGCTAAAGTGCCCAATGTGATTGCAGTAAGTAAAGCAAGCCCCTATAAAACCTTAGCCGATTTGGTTGCAGATGCGAAAAAAAATCCTGGCAAAATTAATTATGGCTCTGCTGGTAATGGTAGTGCAGGACATTTGGCGATGGAATATTTCACCTCAGTAGCAGGTATTGATTTAGTACATGTGCCCTACAAGGGTTCAGGTGCCATGCTCACAGATTTAATTGGCGGGCAGATACAAGCAACGTTCAATGGTTTGCCATCGCTCATTGGACAAATTAAGGGCGGCGCTTTGGTGCCTCTAGCCGTAGGTTCTCTGGCTCGCTCGAGTACCTTGCCCCAAGTGCCAACTTTAATTGAATTGGGTTACAAGGGGGTTGAAACCTCGCAGTGGTATGGCATTATGGCGCCAGCTGGTACGCCTAAGGCCATTGTTGATAAGCTGCAAAAGGAGATTTCTAAAGCCTTGAAATCGAAAGACGATTCCAAAAAAATGCTTGAGGATGGCGCAATTTTAGTGGGCGATACCCCAGAACAGTTTGAGGCTTTTATTCGTGCTGAACAAAAGCGTTGGGCGAATGTGGTTGAAAAAGCAAAAATTTCAATTGATTAATGACCGCTAATGATGATTGAGGCGAAGCACAGGTTTTCACTGGTGAATGCACAGCGCATTGGTTTTGTGTTGATACTAGGTAGTTTGTGTATGCCACTAACTGCTTATACCCAAGCCCCGGTTCAGGCTTATCCAAATAGGCCTGTTAAAGTAATTGTGGCGTTTACTGCAGGCGGTACTACGGATATTTTGACCCGCATGGTGAGTCAAAAATTAACTGAGCGCGTTAAGCAATCTTTTGTGGTTGAAAATAAACCTGGCGGCGGCGGTAATATCGGCACCGAATTTGTGGCTAAGTCTGCTCCCGACGGATACACCTTGATTATGGATTCTGTAGGTCCAATCGCGGTAAATCCAACCTTATATAAAAAATTAAACATTAACCCTTTGACTGATTTAATGCCGCTTATACAAATTGCAGATGTACCGAATGTTTTAGTGATTAATGACTCTCTACCCATAAGAAACTTTGAAGAATTTATTAATTATGCGAAGCTGAATCCCGATAAATTAAATTACAGCTCTACCGGCATTGGTACTTCCTCGCATTTATCGGGCTACATGTTAAGTAAACGCTTGGGCATCGAGGCCACTCATGTTCCTTATAAGGGTGCTGACGCGCTGAATGATTTAATGGCAGGGCGAGTGCAGTTTATGTTTGCGACAATACCTTCGGTGATTCAGCACATTCATGCAGGCAAGTTACGCGCCATCGCCGTAACGAGTTTGAAGCGGTCGCGGTCTTTGCCTAATATTCCAACTGTTGCGGAAAGCGGTTTCCCCGGTTTTGAGGCGGGGTCTTGGTTTGGCCTTTTTGCGCCGAAGGACACGCCTGCGGAAGTGATCACTTTTATCAATAAGAATGTGAATGCAATTTTGCCTAGCCTTGAAACGCAATTTATTCGCGAAGGTGCTGATCCGGTTGGCGGTAGTGCCACCAAATTTAGTCAATTTATTCAAAAAGAATATGAAAAATGGAAAGTGATTGTGCGAGATTCAGGCGCGGTCGCTGAGTAAGGGTGAGAATTCTACTTTCTGCTCAGGCCGCCGCGCGACTTCAACCTCGGTTTGCCCTAAATTTAGCTGGGACACCCCATGAAATAGTCATAGCAGATGAGTGTCGCTTAGGGACTGATTTTGACTGTGCCTTTATATCTCGTGATGTTACGGGCTTATCTACTAAATTAGAGCTTGAGCCCAATACCCAGCACTTTTATGATTTATTACTTAATGCAGTGTCATTGCAGTGGGTGCATACGCATTCTGCTGGTAGTGATCGACCCATTTTTACAGCTTTACTCAATAACAAGCGCATGATTACGACTTCGGCGGGTGTAAATGCCGCGATTGTGGCACAGTCGGCCTTAGCTGGTATCTTAGCGCTCGCGCGGCACTTTCCAAAAATGGCTAAAAATCAGGCTCAGCGCCAGTGGCGATCTTTGATGGCGGGTACTCTTCCTGCTGATCTTGAAGGGCAGACTGCTGTCATCGTGGGCTGGGGAGCAATCGGGCAGCGAATTGCTAGATTACTGCACGCTTTTGGTGTGCATTGCGAGGTAGTGCGTTTTAATCTACCGGTTGTTGAGTCTGCGGGGCTTCAGGCGCATCCGCTTGCAGCCCTCAAGACTGTATTACCTCGAGCCAACTGGCTTATTTTGGCTTGCCCATTAAGCGTTGAAACCGAGCGCTTAATTGATGCGGCAGCTTTAAGCTGTTTGCCCCATGGTGCGTATATTATTAATATAGCGCGGGGCGAAATAATTGTTGAGGCAGATTTGCTGACTGCACTGCAGACCGGCCGCTTGGGCGGCGCTTACTTGGATGTTTTTGAGTATGAGCCATTAGGACTTGATTCGCCTTTATGGAATAGTGATAATGTGATAATCACCCCCCATTCAGCTGGTCATTCACAGGGGAATGCGCAACGGGTCGAGGACCTTTTTTTGACTAATTTAAGCCATTTTATTCAGCGACAACCCCTTATCAATTTAGTGCAATGAAATGTGTTTACTAATAGACCTTAAGCGTGGCAGTTGGTGAAACAGCTGACAAATTCTGGGCGTTTGCCGCTGGTCTCTATTCGAGATCAAGTTTCTAGCGAAGAGTGGCAAGCACGCATTGATATTGCAGCCTGTTACCGTTTATTGGCGCATTACGGTATGTCTGACATGATGGCTAATCATGTAACCTTACGCGTACCGGGCGAAGCCGATGCCTTTTTAACAAACCCTTATGGCATGATGTATGAAGAAATGACGGCCTCATGTATGTTAAAAATTAATCATGCCGGTACAGTTTTGTATACCCCCGATTTTGGCGAGCTTAATTATGGCTTTAATAAGCCGGGATATATTTTGCATAGCGCAGTTCATGTCGCACGACCTGAAATTGATTGCGTGATTCATACTCATACGCCTGCTGGTATGGCGGTCGCTGCATTGCAATGCGGTTTATTACCCCTGACACAAACAGCGATGCGGTTTCATCATATTGCTTACCATGACTATTGGGGAGTGGTATTAGATCTAGCCGAACAGGCTAGCTTGGTAGCTGATTTAGGCTCGGCCGAAGCGATGATTTTGCGCAATCATGGCTTATTAACAGCAGGCAAAACGATTGGCGAAGCTTTCAATTGGATGCATCGTCTCGAGTTATCCTGCCGCTCCCAATTGGCTGCCATGGCCTGTAATACGCCTTTCAGCCCTGTGCCTGAAACGATCATCGAGGAGACTTATCAAAATTATCAGCCAACCACCCGCCGGCCCTATGGATTAATGGAGTGGCCTGCCTTATTACGAATGCTCGAGCGGCAGGACCCCAGCTTTAGGGAATAGGGGGGCTTGGGGCAAAGTACGCTATCCTTTAGCTAATTTACAGAATTGTGGCGCAAAATTAACCATGTCGATCTATACCAAATTTGAAAAACTGACCCTCAAGGCGAAGCTTACTATTAGCTTTTCGCTCATTATTATTATGACCGCGATATTAGGCGGCTTATCGATTTATAACTATGGCATTTTGGGCCAAGATACTGAGTGGCTGTATTTACAAAGTACCTTAGGCGTTAGTTCCGCTAAAGAGGTTAAGGTAGAAGTGCTTATTATTGGTCAAGATGTGAGCCAATATTTATTAGCGCCTACTGTGCTCAATAAAGAAGACCTTGCTAAGCATCAAAGTGAAATCACAGCGAAGCTTGCTAAGCAAAAAGATCTAATTAAAAAAACGCTTACAGAGGCCAGTAAAACTATTTCACGCCCTATAGTGCAAAAAAAGTTTGACGAAGTTAATTTATATATGGATTTGTATTTAAAGCAAGTAGATAGCATTTTAGCTGCTTACACTCAGTCACCCGCTAGTGCGACGAAAATTATTTTTGGTCCTGAATATATGGCGCTAGAAAATAAAGCATTAGGGGCCTTAGATGAATTTATTAATCTCAAGTTAGTAAGCGCCAAAGGTAGATATGAAGAGGCCCAAGCGATTAAAAGTAATGTGATTTACACCACGATTGCGATTATTTTACTAACCATTTGCATCAGTATTTTTGTTGGTTACTTATTGCGTCGATCTATTATTAGTCCCCTTAATGAATTAAAAAATGCGATTAGTAATTTGGCAGAATCAAAGTTCAATAACCTTATTGGGAACTTAGATCATTCTGGCGTCATTGGTCGGATTGCTTTATCGACCCAAACTTTGCAGGCGAATTTAAAAAAGGCTTTGCAAGACATCAATGAAAACACCTTGGTAGTGAGCAGTTCTGCTGAAGAGCTAGCAGCTGTGAGCACCCAAATGAGTGCAGCTGCTGAGGAAACGGCAGCGCAAGCGTCTGAAGTTTCGAAGTCGTCTGCCCAGGTAAGTGAAAATACCCAAACGGTTGCCACTGCAATGGAGGAATTTAGTTCGAGTATTCGCGAAATTTCGATTAACACTGCTGAGGCTTCTAAGGTAGCGCATCAGGCGGTTGATACCGCTAAAAATACCAGCGTGAAAATGAACAAGCTTAGCGAAAGTAGCGTTGAGATTGGTCAAGTGCTTAAAGTTATTTCAGGTATTGCAGAGCAAACCAATTTATTAGCCTTGAATGCGACAATTGAGGCTGCTAGGGCGGGTGAATGGGGTAAAGGTTTTGCGGTGGTAGCCAACGAAGTGAAAGAGTTAGCCAAACAAACAACTAAGGCCACCAACGAAATTTCAACTTATATTGATGCTATTCAGGGTGACACCCAAGAAACTCAAGCATCAATTAATGATATTTCAGACATCATTGCAAAAATTGATGATATTTTAAATACGATTGCAAGCGCGGTAGAAGAACAGGCTACGGTGACCAATGAAATTGTGCGCAATGTCTCTAATTCAGCATCTGGTGTTTCGGTTATTGCGGAAACCATTAAATCTGTAGCTGAAGCATCAAAAAATACAACAATTGGTTCAGCTGATGTGCAGAAATCGTCAGTTGAACTAGCCCAAGTTGCCGCACAATTAAAGAATTTATTGGCCCGTTTTGTTTTTTAGCGCCGCTTTTTCTTGCGGGAGCGAATATTTAAAAGTTCAACTCCCAAAGAAAAGCTAATAGCTACATAAACATAACCCTTGGGAATATGGACGCCCATGCCTTCAGAGATAAGGACGACACCAACGACGGTGAGAAATGATAAGGCTAGTACTTTGATGGAGGGGTGATGCTGTACAAAATCACCAATTGGCTTGGCAGCGATGAGCATAACGGCAATGGATACTAAAACCGCTGCAATCATGATGGCCACTTCATCAACTAGGCCAACCGCGGTAATAACGCTATCAAGCGAAAAAACGATATCAAGAATACCAATTTGGAGAACCGCACCCCAAAAAACCTTTTGTTTTTGCTCTTCAGTAATTGGCGCTTGAGTTTTGTTGTGGGCGTCTGCGTCGGCCGTTTCTTTGTCTTCGACCTCTAAATAGATTTCTTTTGAGGCTTTCCAGAGCAGGAAAAAGCCACCAGCCAACAAAATAAAATCACGTCCACTTATAGCGTGACCCATAGCCGTAAAAATAGGCTCAGTCAGCCCCATCACCCAAGATAGGCTGAGCAATAATAAAACCCGCGTGAGGAGGGCAAATAAAAGCCCAAATTGGCGCACCCGGCTTTGCATTTCCAGCGGTAGGCGATTGGCGAGGACGCTAATAAAGATAATGTTATCGATGCCAAGCACTATTTCAAGGGCCGAAAGGGTTAAAAAGGCGATCCAGGCATTGGGATCTAAAAAGAGTTCGAGCATGAATTTAGGTGCAGGGCTAACTGTGGCAAAAGCTGATACTAAGCCCTTTTTACTATATTGACTGAAGTTGGCTTATTGCATATAGTTAGTAGGGTTTTCCCATGTAACAAAAAAAGGCGTTAATAGGTATATTTTCAGATCAAAGTAAAGGGTAGCAATGACACATGGGGGGCGGAGTATAAATAAATGGGGCAGACGAGTAATGGCGACATATACCGGGGTAACGCTCTCTTTTGGTTTGTCCAGCTTAAGTGTGGCGCAAAATCAAGCGATGCCAGCCTTAAGCTCTCAGCAATTGAACCAGATTAATAATCAGCCCTTGGTGAACCCAGTACCAGAGCCAGGCAATGCGTATGGCCCGAGCTCGCGTCAAATGAACCGAGAGTCGGCAACAGACCCAAATGCAATAACCGTATTAGGGCGACCTCTTTCTGGTCCAGGTTCAGAAAAACCAATTCGGTTACAACCCTCAGATGCATCGGGAGAGACTAATATTCTGAATATCCCTTTTAATTAAATTGATTGAATGCAACTACAAAGGATTACCTCATGATTCAAAAAACTATATCTAAATCGACTAAGGCGGCAGTGAAAAAAGCCCCAATGAGAAAGTCCGCCTTAAAAAAAGTAGCGACAAAAAAAACCCCAGTGCGGAAATCCACTGCGAAGAAGGTGGGCATTAAAAAGTCAACGCGCAGCACTAATCCGGCGCCAAAATTTGTAGTTCAACCGCTGGCCCCAGAATTAAGTAAAAAAGATAAAAAGAAGCGGGCTGGAAAAGTACATAAGTCGGTAACGAATCGTGAATTTAAGATTTTGATTAAACCATCTGGCCTCGATCGACGTAATCGGATTGATGAGTTAAGTACTAAGCTGATGATTTTCTGTAAAAAACAGGGCATTCACTTTACTCATCTGGATAATGCGACAACAGGCTTACGTACAGTGTATTTCTTTGATACACCCAATGAAGATTTACGTAATCATAATTTAATTTTGCGGGTACGCGAATCACGCGAGGATGTATGGATCGATGACTGGTGCGAGGTCACCTTTAAATGCCGCGCCCGTGACCTCGGAGCCTCTTTAGTATTTAACCCAATGCCGTCCGATAAAACTAAATCGCGGGCACGCTTCAAAGAAGAAATTTTAAAGGGCGACGCGATTGGGACCCAACGGCAAATTTATTCAAACAATGCAATTTTAGATGCAGTACCGGTGGATGAAATTTTTGCGCACAGTTTGGCTAGCGCCATTGCGATGTTTCCAACCTTAGGTAAGCTTGGTTTGCCAAAAAGTACCCCGATTGATGTGGTGGGCGGACTAAAAAATAAAATTTTAGAAGCTTGCTTACCATTGGGTAACTTAGTATTTGGCGCTGGGGTTCAGGCGCATTGCGAAATTGCCATTTGGATGCGCAGTGTTGGCGAACCTATTGTTGGTGAACTGGCTTTCTCTTACCATGTAAACGATCATAATCGTAAAGAAGCCAAGGCACATAAACGGGCTGATAAGTTCTTCAATGCGCTGCAAATTGAGTTCGCCAATTGGATTGAAGTGGGCTCAACGAAAACAGCATTGGTTTATGGTAAACCTGAGTGAGTAGCTCAACCGAAGAACAGACGCAAAGCCTGCAAGCGGCAGCAGTTGGGGTAGGTGAGTCGCCACCGCGACCCACGCTGTTTGAGCTTTTTTGGCAGTTTATGGTGATTGGCGCAGTGAGCTTTGGCGGCGGCATTATTGCCTACGAACAAATATTACTGGTTGAAAAAAAGAAGTGGTTGAATTTGGATGATTTTATGGCCACTCTAGCAATTAGCCAGACAATGCCAGGTTTAAATTCTGTCAACATGGCAGTGTTAACGGGTGATCGCCTCAGGGGCGTATTGGGGGCAATAGCGGCGGGCTTGGGCTTAATCGTACCAGGCGCGGCATTTGTTTTAATAGTGGGTATTGCCTACATGGCAAAGCCGGATCACCCCATTGCGAACTTAATATTGGCTGGGATTGCTGCTGGCGCAACGGGTTTATTGGCGGCCATTACCTACAAGATTGGGCAAGGCCATTTACGCCATATTATTTCCTGTTTAATTATTATTACTACCTTTGTTTTAATGAGTTTTTTTAAGTTGCCATTAATTATTGTTTTGCTAATAATGGCCCCAATTGCGTTGTTTATTTATCGGCCTCGTTAAATGATTAGTATCTTAATTCAGCTGTTCATGACCTTTGGTCTACTATCTTTATTGGCAGTGGGTGGTGGTACAGCGGTGCTGCCCGAAATGCAGATTGTTTTAAATGAACAATTTCAAGTTGATCATATGAAATTTGTGGAGGTATATAGCATTGGTCAGTTAGCCCCCGGCCCAAACATGATGATGGTCATTGTATTTGGCTTTCAGCTAGCTGGTTTAGCGGGTGCCTTGACGGTGCTGCTGTCATTCTTTTTGCCTTCGAGTATTTTATGTTTGACGGTAGGGCGAATTTGGGTACGCATCGGTGAAAGCCCATGGCGTCGTGCTGTACAAAATGCGTTAGAACCGATATCAATTGGTTTAATGTGCGCGGGAGTATTCGCAGTTGCCAAGGCAGCGATTAATGGGCCAGTGAGCATTGGGCTTGCGATAGCTGTGCTTGTAATTTTACTTTTTTCTCGCACTAACCCAGTCTATTTAATTTTAGGGTCTGGCTTAGTTGGGGGCGCCCTAATGTACTTTACAAGGTTTACCTAAACAGGGAAAAAGCATACTTAGTATTTACTAAGTAGCTTGAATTAATTGGCATTAGTGGGTAAGACTTTATTGGGATTGAGAATATTTAGCGGATCTAGAGCAGTTTTAATAGTCGCCATGAGATCATGCGCAATGGCGCCCTTATGGGCGCGCAAATCGTGCAACTTCAGTTGCCCGATGCCGTGCTCTGCAGAAATAGAGCCACCAAATTTTTCTACCATGCCATAAATGATATCGTGCACGCTAGTTTCATTTGCATGATTAAAGATGGCACTATCTGTCCCCACTGGGGCGGCTACGTTGTAATGCAAATTTCCATCACCAAGGTGGCCAAAGTTAATGATGCGAACTTGCGGATATTTTGCTCGTAGTACCGCATCGGTAGCGCTAATAAAATTATCTAAGGCAGAAAGTGGAATAGTAATGTCATGTTTTAGATTGGCGCCTTCTTGAGCTTGGGCTAAGGTAATGTGTTCACGCATTTGCCAAAAAGTATTGGCCTGCGCAATGGAGCTAGCAATAATTGCGTTACTAGCTATACCGAGCTCTAAGGCCTCAGCCAAAATAGACTCGACTAAATTTCGGGCATGCGCTTCACTTTCATGATCGGAAAACTCAATTAAGACCGTGAAGGGTGGATTCTCGCCTAAGGGGTTACGCATTTGGGGGAATTGTTTTTCAGTTAAAGCAAGTGACTCAGCCGTCATCATTTCAAAGCCAGTTAAGAGAGTGGTGGCCTTTTGTTTAAATAAATTCAGCAATTGAATTGTTGCGGGAATGCTGGGTGTTGCAACCAGTGAGGTCCATTGGCAAACTGGCATGGGGTATAGCTTTAAAACGGCGGCTGTAATTATGCCAAGAGTGCCTTCTGAGCCAATAAATAAGTCACGCAAGTCATAGCCCGTATTGTCTTTACGTAAGCCTCGTAGGCCATTCCATATTTTTCCTTGAGCAGTTACAACTTCAAGCCCGAGGCATAAGTCGCGGGCATTGCCATAGCGCAATACATTAGTACCGCCTGCATTGGTAGCTAAATTGCCGCCAATACAGCAGCTGCCTTCGGCGCCCAGACTGAGTGGAAAAAGTAAATCCTGTGCGGCAGCAGCTTCCTGAATGGTTTGCAAGACACATCCTGCCTCAACCGTAATAGTTTGATTATCGATATCAAGTCCGCGAATTTGATTCATCCGTTTCAGGCTTACTACCACTTGCGTGCCACTTTGGTCTGGTGTAGCCCCGCCGCATAGGCCAGTATTCCCACCCTGTGGCACTAGGGCTATACCAAACTCAGTGCAGATCTGCACAATTTCAGCCAATTCAGGAGTATTGCTAGGCAGTAATACGGCCAATGCATTGCCAAAGTAGCGCTTACGCCAATCGCATAAAAAAGGCGCCATATCGTCAGTTGTACAAAGTATTTGGGTAGATTTTAAGCGGGCTTGAAATGCACTAAGTGCGGCGCTGGGATTCATGTTTTAAGTGGCTTCTGGCGGACTGTTAATTTATATTACTTGATATTAATACGGGTTAGCGCGGCGCTTTTTCTTCGCAGCATCTTTTAGCGGCTTCAGATAAAGTAATAGCGCTATAAAAGTTGTGGTGGCTAAAATCAATTCTAAAATTGCGAAGTAGCGATTTGCACCTGTTTCTGCAATGCGCACTAATGCCTCGGCTAGGTAAATTAAAATTAACATTGAAGCGCACTGCATGATGTAGTTTTTACCTTGCCAAATACCAGGCAAGACGAGTATTAAGGGCAAAGCTTTGAGAACCAGCCACGAACCACCAGGGCGCAAGGGCGCAAGAAACCATTCCCAAGCGATGCATAAAATAATTAAATCGGCTACAGCGGCAGCAGCAATAAGCTGATACAGATTTTTTTTTTCGAGGCGGTCAAGTACGCTAAAGTGCATTGTTCAAACTCATTAGGCCCGCACCAATTGAAGAGCGGTATGGGCAAGGCGCTTGCCTTGGGCAATGGCAAGGCGTTTTTCGGCAGCGCTAATTGGTGCTTTGCCATCGGCATGAGCTACGTGACTAGCACCGTAGGGGCTACCCCCACTGGTAGTACTCATTAAATCTGTTTCGCTATAGGGCAGACCCATGACCAGCATGCCATGGTGCAATAGGGGAATCATCATGGTGAGCAGGGTTGACTCTTGACCGCCATGTAAGCTACCAGTACTGGTAAAAACACATGCGGGTTTATTGGTAAGACTGCCATTGATCCAATGGGTAGATGTGCCATCTAAAAAGTATTTTAAGGCGGCTGCCATTTGGCCAAACCGCGTAGGCGAACCGAGCGCTAAACCACTGCATTCCTGCAGGTCGCTATATTCAGCGTAAGGTGCACCATCACTTGGAATGCTGGGTTCAGTGGCTTCACAAACTGCTGAAATTGCCGGCACTGTTCGCAGTCGAGCTTTTACCCCTGGGACAGATTCAATGCCCTCAGCTATCAGCCGCGCCAAATCGCGGGTGGCGCCATAGCGCGAGTAATAGAGTACCAATATGGTTATTTCAGTCATCATCATTTTCTAGTGTAAACGGGCTTGGCCTTATGATACGGCGATGCAGATAGTTCGTAACCCCCAATTATGGCTCGCTTTAGGTCGGGAATTATGGCTGCGTAATCGCGACCATCATTTACCCCAAATTGCTGCCAGTTTAGCTTTCACCACCACCTTGGCTTTGGTACCCGTTATTACCGTGGGATCATTATTGTTGGGGTATTTGCCGATGATGGTGCGCTTGCGCCATGCTACTCAGGACTTCATCTTGCAGACCTATATGCCTGGCGGGATGAATAAACAGGTATTACTGTATTTAGATCAATTCACCAGTAAGGCCAAGGGCCTCACTTTTATCGGCTCTTTGGGGCTGTTAATCACCACTATTTTGGCGATTGCGGTTGTTGAACAGGCTTTCAATCAAATTTGGCGGGTAAAGGCTCGTCGGCCCATGCTGCGCAGGGTGGCCATCTATTCGGCTGCAACCTTTTTGGGGCCCATTTTGCTCGGCGTTGGCATTTACTTTAGCTCCTTGCTGTTAAGTGCTGCCGAGGGTTGGACTGAAACCCTCAGTACAGGCTTGCAACTATTGGCCACGGTTTTACCGATTTTTTTGGCGCTAGCGGTCTATACCGTGGTATATCGGGTCTTGCCATATGCCCCTGTCAGTTGGCGGGATGCCTTAATTGGTGGATTTTGTGCAGCGCTGGTTTTTGAGCTAACTAAATTTGGCTTTGGCTTCTTCATTACGAAAACTCCCTTTTATAAAACCGTTTACGGCGCTTTTGCCATTCTGCCGCTTGCCTTAATTTGGATTTATGTCACTTGGTGGGTTACTTTAGCGGGGGCTGTTTTAGTGGCTAATTTACCCATCATTCGGGCTGGTCTTGATGTGGGTAGAGGGATTAAATTAGTCAAACCAGATGAACCTCGGCAACCTACTATGCATTAGCCGTATTGCGTGAAGTCAGCCTTCGAGCTATATTGGTACCATCAAGAGGAGATAAGATGAAAGTACGCGATATTTTGCGGGTTAAGGGCAGCGCACTTTATACCGTTTCACCTGATTTGCCTTTGCAGACTGCGATCTTAGTAATGGATGAGCACGATATTGGCTCTTTAGTGGTGATGGAGTATGAAGAACTCGCTGGCATCCTCACTTTTCGCGAAGTCATTCAAGCTTTAGCAAAAAATCATGGCGCTACTGCCGACTTACACGTCCGTTCTGTGATGAATGCCGAGCCCTTAACGTGCACGATGGATACCGAGTTAGATGAGGTGCGGCGGATGATGTTGGGACAACATGCACGTTACTTACCCGTTATCGATCAAGCGGTACTAATGGGGGTCATTTCCTTTTATGACGTGGCTAAAGCCATTGTCGAATCACAAGATTTTGAAAATACCATGCTGAAGGCATATATTCGCGACTGGCCGCAAGAAGATTCTGGGGTAGCGCCAAGTTCGCCAGCTTAGAATGCCATAATAGAAGTATGTCAGGAAATACCTTAGGCCTTCTCTTTTGCGTAACCACCTTTGGCGAATCTCATGGCCCTGCCATTGGCGCAGTGGTTGATGGATGTCCGCCAGGTATGCCCTTATCAGTTGCCGATTTACAAATCGATTTAGATCGACGTAAGCCCGGTACTTCAAGGCATGTAACGCAGCGTAAGGAAGAAGATCAGGTTGAAATTATAGCCGGCGTTTTTGAAGGCAAAACCACCGGCACACCGATTTGTTTACTCATTCGTAATGCCGACCACCGTAGCCAAGATTACAGCGAAATTTTGCATACCTTTCGACCTGGACATGCCGATTATGTATACCACCATAAATATGGTTTCCGTGACCCTCGTGGTGGCGGGCGTTCTTCAGCGCGTTTAACTGCGCCCATTGTGGCTGCCGCGGGCATTGCCAAAAAATGGTTGCGCCAGCAATATGGTACGGAGATTACGGGCTACATGAGCCAGCTTGGCGATATTGCCATTCCCTATATTGATGGATCGCAAATTGAATTGAATCCTTTTTTTGCGCCGAACGCAGCCATTATTTCGCAGCTTGAAGAGCGCATGGATGCATTACGCAAAGCAGGTGACTCGTGTGGTGCGCGAATTGAGGTGCGGGCAAAAAATATTCCCGTGGGTTTAGGCGAGCCCGTATTTGATAAATTAGATGCAGATCTTGCCTATGCCATGATGGGCATTAATGCAGTTAAGGGCGTGGAAATTGGCGATGGTTTTGGGGTAGTTACGCAACACGGTAGTGAACACGGTGATGAAATGTATCCCGATGGTTTTGCTAGCAATCATGCTGGCGGTGTTTTAGGGGGTATTGCGTCCGGCCAAGAGCTTCGAGTATCGATTGCCATTAAGCCCACTTCAAGTATTTTGAGCGCAAAGCATTCAATTGATATTGAAGGCAAGCCAATTACCTTACAAACTAAGGGGCGCCATGATCCTTGCGTAGGGATTCGCGCAACTCCCATTGCTGAAGCCATGATGGCCTTAGTTTTAATGGATCATGCTTTACGTCATCGCGCTCAATGCGGCGATGTGGTGCTTGACGTAGCGCCGATTGCTGCCGCACGGCCAGGCTCAAGCAAAACCAACTAAATGGTTTGTCGATGACACCTTTTGTACGCAGGGCCTTCGGGGCCCTGTTCTTTTTATATTTTGCGTATATTGGTTTAGTTACCCCGTTTGCCAGTTTATATTTTGCAAAGCTGGGGTTTAGTGCTCTGGAAATTGCTAGCTTAATGTCGATGATGCAAATCACCCGCATCTTAGGACCATTTTCTTGGGGTTGGCTGGCCGATTTTTTTGGTGAACGGATCGGCATCATGCGCTTCTGTGCAGCTTTAGCCGCGCTGATCTTTTTATTTATTTTTTTTCTACCTAATTACTTCGCATTTTTAGTATGGATGTTTGTGGTGCATACGATTCTGAGTGCGCTCATGCCTTTAGGTGAATCAGCGACGATTCATGCATTGCATCGCGATAATTCGTTTGATCAGCGCTATGGTCGTTTGCGCCTATGGGGCTCAATTGGTTTTATTGCTATGGGCTTATTTGCGGGAGAATTATTTCAACAACGCGGCATTGAATTATTTCCATGGGTAGGTGCCACCGTGTTGTTTGCCTTAGCGTGCAATACCTGGTTCTTATATGAGCCCAAATTAGAGCGCCATCAAATGCAAAAGGGTGAGCTTTTACAGGTCTTAAAGCAAGGTCCTGTACAGTGGTTTTTAGCAGCAGCTTTTTGGATGATTTTTGGCCATGCAGCCTTATATGTTTTTTACTCCTTATATCTATTTGATTTAGGTTATAACAAATTTCAGATCGGTTTATTTTGGACGCTAGGAGTAGCTGCCGAAGTTGTATTTTTTTATTATCAAAGTCAGTTTATGAGTCGCTTTGAGTCAAAACGCATTTTGCAATGGAGTTTTGCGCTTGGCGTCGTGCGTTTTTTATTGATCGCCTATGTGGTGGTTACACCCGTGTTGATTTTTGCCCAGTTGCTGCATGGTGCCACTTTCGGTGCGCATCATAGCGCCACTACGAAATTATCTCAACGTTGGTTTAGGGGCCCATTACAGGCTCGCGGGCAGGCTTTAATTATTATGATTGCGTACGGCTTTGGCGGATCTTTAGGCGGGTTGTGTGCTGGTTGGATTTGGGAATCATTGGGACCAAATCAAGTATTTGCTATGGCAGCACTGGCTTGCCTCTTAGCTTTTATAGCGATTTATTTTGTGCCAAATGACGCGCGTACATTAGAGCAGAAAAGCTAAGACGTTTTGCTAGACGCGTTACATTGCGCCATAATTCGGACCACCACCGCCTTCAGGCGTTAGCCAGATAATATTTTGGCTTGGGTCTTTGATGTCACAGGTTTTGCAATGCACACAATTTTGTGCATTTATTTGTAGCTGCACTTGGCCGTCTCTTTCGAGATATTCATAAACGCCAGCTGGGCAATAGTATTGTTCTGGTCCAGCATAGGTTTTGTAATTAAGCGCCACTGGAATAGTCTGATCAAGCAAGGTTAAATGGCTTGGTTGATTTTCAGTATGATTTGCGTTGGAAACAAATACCGACGATAGGCGATCAAAGGTTAAGCTACCATCAGGCTTGGGATATTTAATAGGGTGATGCTGTGCTGCCGGATCGAGACACTCATGGTCAGCATATCGATTGTGGATCGTCCAAGGCACATGCCCACCCATGATTTTTTGCTCTAAGCCAACCATCACAGTGCCTAAATACAGTCCTTTTGACATCCAGGGTTTAAAGTTACGCGTCTGTTTTAATTCTTGATAGAGCCAACTCGTTTTAAATGTAGCGGGGTAAGCCTTAAGTAAATCGCCAGCCCGATTTTCGGCAATGGCAGCTACCGCAGCATCGGCTGCTAACATGCCGGTTTTTATTGCTGCATGACTACCTTTAATGCGTGCAGCATTCAGGTAACCGGCATCGCAACCAATAAGTGCACCACCAGGGAAAATGGTTTGCGGGAGACTATTAAGACCGCCTGCCGTAATAGCGCGAGCGCCATAAGCAATGCGCTTGCCACCAATAAAAGTAGGCCGTATATGTGGATGAGTTTTATACCGTTGAAACTCTTCGAAGGGGCTGAGGTAGGGGTTGCGATAGGACAGACCGACGACGATACCCACGGCGACTAAATTATCTCCATAGTGATATTGAAATGAACCACCATAGGTGTCATTATGCAGTGGCCAACCAGCGGTATGTACTACCAGTCCAGCATGATGCTGTTCGGGCTTTACTTCCCACAACTCTTTAATGCCCAGACCATAACTTTGCGGATCACTTTGGGCGTCGAGGGCATAACGATTGATTAATTGTTTACCTAGGTGACCGCGTGAACCTTCGGCGAACAAAGTGTACTTACCATGCAATTCCATGCCGAGTTGAAATTGCTCGCTCGGTAAACCGGCCTTATTCATACCAACAGCACCAGTAATAACGCCGCCGACTGCGCCAGCTGGTGTATACATAATTTCAGTGGCAGGAAAGCCGGGAAAAATATCAACCCCTAAAGCTTCAGCCTCTTGGCCCATCCAGCGGGTGAGGTTGGCCAAACTGACAATGAAATTACCATGATTTTTAAAGCAATTAGGCAGCAGCCAATTAGGCACTGCATAGGATTGTTGTGCAGTCAAAAAGAGAAAGCGATCAGCCGTTACCGCTGTCTCGATGGGTGCCCCTAAGGTCTGCCAATTAGGAAGGAGTTCATTTAAGGCGATTGGGTCGATTACTGCACCAGAGAGAATATGGGCGCCTATTTCTGAGCCCTTTTCAAGTACGCAGACACTGATTTCTTGTTGTTTACTTGCGGCTACTTGCTTGGCCCGTATAGCGGCTGCTAGCCCTGCAGGACCGCCACCAACGATGACCAGGTCATAGGCCATCGACTCACGCGGACCATAGTGCTCAAGTAATTCGGCAGAAGTCATACGGCAAATAGGGAGTAAGGCGGTTTCATCAAGCTACAGTTTAATTCTTTTTGGGGCTTTGCTGCGCTTCGCTTTGTGGCAAACCAGTTATGATTAGCATTTATTTTCCAAAATAAGGAATTAGAAGCGATGAACAAGGTTTTTTCTTCGGCGCAAGAGGCGCTTAGCGATGTGATGCGGGATGGTCAAACGATTGCAGTTGGAGGTTTTGGCCTATGTGGCATACCAGAGGCCTTAATTCTGGCCGTCAAGCGTCTCGGCTTTCAAAATTTAACTGCGATTTCAAATAATGCGGGCGTCGATGATTTTGGTTTAGGTATTTTATTAGTTTCACGCCAAGTAAAAAAAATGATTGCATCTTACGTTGGTGAAAACAAAGAATTCGAACGTCAATATTTAGCAGGTGAATTGGAGTTGGAATTTACTCCACAAGGAACATTGGCTGAAAAATTACGCGCTGGTGGTTGCGGCATCCCGGCGTTTTTTACCAAAACAGGAGTTGGGACTATTGTGGCTGATGGCAAAGAAATTCGTGAGTTTGATGGTCGTAAATATGTGCTGGAGCGTTCTTTGGTTGCCGATATTTCGTTGGTTAAAGCATGGAAGGCCGATCGCGCTGGTAATTTAGTCTATCGATATACCGCGCGTAATTTTAATCCGGTGGTGGCTATGGCCGGGATGATTACGATTGCCGAGGTTGAGGAGATTGTAGAAAATGGCATGCTTGATCCTGATGAAATTCATACGCCAGGAATTTATGTCCACCGCATTGTCCTGAATGCTAATCCCGAAAAGCGTATTGAACAGCGCACCCTTTCGCCAGCTACTGCGTAAGTATTTGCTATATATATACCAACCCAATTAACGATGCAATAAACTGATTAATAAGGAAGATTGAAATGCCGTGGAGTAGAGAAGAGATGGCGGCTCGTGCCGCTAAAGAATTACGCGATGGTTATTACGTTAATTTAGGAATTGGCCTACCCACCTTAGTGGCCAACCATGTACCAGAGGGTATGGAAGTTTGGCTGCAATCGGAAAACGGCATGCTTGGCATTGGCCCTTTTCCAACAGAGGCCAAAGTGGATGCTGATTTAATTAATGCTGGCAAGCAGACTGTGACAACAATACCTGGTACCGCAATTTTTTCATCGGCTGATTCATTTGGCATGATTCGCGGTGGCAAAATTAATATTGCTATTTTGGGTGCGATGCAGGTCAGTGAGTTTGGCGATTTGGCCAACTGGATGATTCCTGGGAAAATGGTCAAGGGTATGGGCGGAGCAATGGATTTAGTGGCTGGTGTAAAAGATGTGGTGGTGCTGATGGAGCACGTTGCGAAGAAAAAAGATGGTTCAGAAGAGCTGAAAATTTTGCCCCAATGCACTTTGCCTTTGACAGGAGTGGGGGTAATTGATCGCATCATTACCGATTTATGTGTTTTAGATATTACGCCCAACGGGTTGAGGCTAGTTGAATTAGCTCCCGGAGTAACTAAAGAAGAGGTAGTGGCAAAGACCGGTGCTAAGATTGATTTAAGCGCTGTCACTTAAGCATCATGAATGGATGAAATAATAGTATTTAATGAATACGCATGAGCATCAAGATCGCCCAATTGCTCATGCGCATGCGCATACAGAGGAAGAGTTAGTCGCCTCTAGTGCCTTACATGCCCATAAAAAAGGCGACGCTAAGCATACCCATTCCAAGGAAATTAATAATCAGCATTTATTAGCGATTGCCTTGGTGTTGACTTTGGGCTTTTCCTTGGTCGAAGCTATTGCTGCCTATTGGGCGGGTTCATTAGCATTACTTTCAGACGCGGGTCATATGGTGACCGATGCCGCCGCCCTTGGGCTAGCGTTGCTGGCGCAAATTATTTCCCGTCGCCCACCGTCACCGCGCCATTCATTTGGGTATGGACGAGCTGAGGCTTTAGCTGCATTTATCAATGGTTTGGCGATGCTAGCTTTGGTGGTATGGATTGTGTTTGAGGCCATCTCCCGTCTATTTACTCCGCATCAGGTAGATGGCATTGTGGTATCAATTGTTGCGGCAATTGGCTTAGCCATGAATATTGTTGTGGCTTGGGTTTTATCGCACGATCGGAAAAGTGTCAATACGCGCGCCGCTTTAGTGCACGTCATGGGCGATTTACTTGGCTCAGTAGCCGCATTGTTATCCGGCGTCATTATTCAACTGACCGGATGGATGCAGGCCGACTCTTGGTTGTCGATTCTGGTCTCATTATTAATTTTAAAATCGACTTATGCAATTTTGCGCGAGTCATATCACTTCTTAATGGAAGGTGTGCCGCTACACATTGACTATTTAGAAGTGGGTCGCGATCTGCGGGCGATTCCCGGCGTGTTATCTGTGCATGATTTACATGTTTGGGAAATGGCTCCCAGTTTTCCAGCGCTGATTGGTCATATTGAAGTTGAGCAGCTTGCTGATTGGCCCGCGGTTATGGCGCGAATTAATACGATGTTGTTAAATAAACATGGCATTGATCATGTGACTTTGCAGCCCGAAGCAATGCATGAGCCTGATGTGACAAGTAAAGCTCAACTTGCTCTGCAGGATCGGCAACCTGCAGTTGCACCAGCGGCTCTTGACATACACCGCGGCAACACCTTTTATGTGGAATGTGCTCACTCGGGTGGTTTGCACCGTATGGCTTATCACGCTTGGGGCAATCCCCGCAATCCTCAGGTCTTAATTTGCGTACACGGCCTCACCCGTAGGGGCAGCGACTTTAAGCAATTAGCCTTGGCAATGAGCACCAAATACTATGTGGTATGCCCTGATGTAGTGGGGCGGGGTGAGTCTGACTGGTTAAGCAATTCCATGCTTTATGGTATTCCGCAATATGTTAGCGACATGGTCACTTTGGTGGCGCATTTAGGGGTCTCGCAGGTCGATTGGTTTGGTACCTCGATGGGCGGGATGATTGGCATGGTGTACGCTGGCATGGCCGATTCGCCGATTCGCAAATTATTGCTTAATGATGTTGGGCCTCGCATTGAACCTGCAGCGTTAAAACGTTTGGGTTCTTATGTTGGCAAGCCCTTGCGTTTTATCAATCGAGCCGATGCTTTAGCGCAGTTAAATTTACTGTGCACGACTTTTGGCGAACATACTGCCGCAGAATGGGATGACTATAACGGCCCCCATTTAGTTGAGCATAAGGGTGCATGGGAAGTCCATTACGACCCTGCAATTGCCGTGCCATTTGCGGCCGTCAATGCGCTTACCGCTGCGGCTGGGGAAATGGCACTATGGCATAGCTTTGAACAGATTCAGGTGCCGATTTTAATTGTGCGCGGTGCCGAATCAGACTTACTCTCGGCTGCAACTGTGGCGGAAATGTGTCGTCGTAACAAGCATGCTCGTAGTCTTGAGATTCCTTTAGTTGGGCATGCCCCTGCATTTATTAAGCCTGCGCAAATTACCCTGGCCAGAGATTTTTTTAATTAGCTCAACCAGTCTCTAAATATCCCTTGGTCATTTAGTGATGCCTACCGCAAAACTGACTCATGATCTTATGCTCGATTCTTGGTACGGCGAAGGACCCGCGACCCATGCCCGTGGCGTCCACGCCATTTTGCAAGCCCTCGGTTTGGATGCGAGTAGCCTTATTGCAGCTAGCCACATACACCATGAGCAAAATAAAGAGGCCTTAGTCAAGCTACTTGGCACAGAAGCCGCCCAGTTATTAGTTGGCTTTCGGGGGCTACGTCAAGCGCAAGCAAAACTCATTGGTAAAGACGGTGTAGCGAGTGTTGTTGGACAAGAAGAAATGCTACGCAAAATGCTTTTGGCTTTTGGTAGTGACTTACGCGTCGTACTAATTTACCTTGCTTCACGTCTGCAAAGTTTACGGTGGATTACCCAAATGGGTATTGTGATGCCAAGCGCCTGGGCGCAAACGATTCTAGAAATTGATGCTAGTTTGGCTAATCGTTTAGGTATTTGGCAAATGAAATGGGAAATGGAAGATTTGGCTTTTCGCCTAGTTTCACCGGCAGATTATCGCAACATTGCCAAGATGCTCGATGCCAAAAGAACGGAGCGGGAAAGTCTAATTAAAGAAGTTATTGCGCAATTACAGGCAGAACTTGCTGGTGCAAAAATGACTTGCGAGGTGCAAGGGCGCCCGAAACACATTTATAGTATTTGGAAAAAAATGCAAGGTAAGTCATTAGATTTTGCTAATTTGTATGACGTACGGGCATTTCGGGTGGTGGTGCATGATATTCAGGAATGTTACAGCGTGCTGGGTTTAGTGCATCAACTCTGGCAGCCGATTCCACGAGAGTTTGACGACTATATTGCACGGCCAAAATTAAATGGTTACCAATCTTTGCATACCGTGGTAATGAATGATGCGGGGGTTGCATTTGAAATTCAAATTCGTACTCAGGCGATGCATCAACAAGCTGAATTTGGCTTAGCTGCGCATTGGCGTTACAAAGAAGGTCAGCAGCAGGGTACACAGAGCGCAGCAAGCGCTTATGAGCAACAAATTGCTTGGGCTCGACAATTAATTGCATGGAAGGAAGATGCGTGGGAGCATTTAAAACACCATGAACTTGATGGGCATATTTATGTGCTAACCCCGCTTGGTAAAGTCATTGCCCTAGAAAAAGGTTCTACGCCAATTGATTTTGCTTATGCTGTCCATACCGATCTTGGCCATCGCTGCCGCGGGGCCCATGTTGATGGTGCGATGGTGCCCTTAGATACGCCTTTAGCTAACGGGCAAACGGTAGATATCATTGCCGTTAAACAGGGTGGTCCCTCGCGCGACTGGATTAGCCCAGATCGTTCTTACTTGCAATCGCACCGCGCGCGCTCGAAAGTACGGGCTTGGTTTAATGCGCTCGATGACGAATCTTTAGTCCCAGCAAATAAAGCACCTGTAGAAACAAAAACTGTCAAACCACTCGAGTCGATTGTTTTGCATCCTGGTGCTCGTCAGGGGGCTAGTCATAGTGATGTCTTGGTGGTGGGCATGGATTCTTTATTAACTCAATTGGCGCGTTGCTGTCGACCTGTGCCACCCGATGCCATTGTTGGTTTTGTAACGTTAGGGCGCGGGGTCTCGATTCATCGTCGCTCATGCAAAACCTTTTTGAAGCTTCTAGAGCGAGCTCCTGAACGGGTGATTCAAACTGCTTGGAATGCGTCGGTAGCAGCTGCGCTTCCACAGCCCTATCAGCCCGGTAGCCCGAATAAAAATAGTAAGCCCCTTAAATCAGACAAACAAGATCGTCTTTATCCAACTGACCTGACGGTGCTTGCCTTGGATCGACCTGAACTGTTACGCGAGCTATTTGAAATTATTACCCGCCAAGGGGTGCATGTGATTGATTTACGTAAATCAGCTAAACGCGGGCAGGTTCAAATCGTCTTTACGCTGGAAATTAGCAACACTGCAGCGCTGCGTTTAGTGCAAAACAGCCTTGAAGATGCGGCTGGAGTACTAGAAGTACAGCGGCGGTGATAAACTCCTGACTGATATAGGCTCGTAGCTCAGCTGGTTAGAGCACCACCTTGACATGGTGGGGGTCGTTGGTTCGAGTCCAATCGAGCCTACCAACGAATTGACCCGAATTGACCCGAATTGACCCGGAATGGCGAATGGGAGTATGAATGCTGGCAGTAAGCTTACCTGATGGTTCGAAGCGCGAGTTTCCTGCGCCCGTAACCGTTGCTGAAGTC